>OGMT01000086.1_pt1 | contig 78996 bp, 66 predicted proteins | sample 1573271 | NCBI WGS metagenome assembly OGMT01 (sample SAMEA2582000, study PRJEB24529) | metagenome | biome: Human gut stool | place: China | collected 2011 | reverse complement strand
TCTTTCGTGTTATCTGTGTTTTTACACCCTGCTAGGGTGACTGCTAAAATTCCCGCAAGCAAAATGCCTGCAATTACCCTTTTTCGTTTCATATTTCACGCCCTATATCCTTTTATTTGTTTGATAACCAAAGTTATTCCAGACTAAAAAATAGCACTGTCTCGCAGACAGTGCATATAATTTCATGCAACTTGTTGCCATTTTACAAGCCACATAGCTTTGCATCACAGACTTTCGTCTGCTCTGCTCTCTGACGTTTTTTATTATAGCATCTCATATTTTCTTATGTCTACACTTTTATGTGACAAATCGATAAACCGATAAAGTGGACAAGTTCTTTTTACATTTTCTTCCGCAGAATGAATCTTCTTCACATCCCCCTGTGGCTTAAAATCTTCATTTGATCTGAGCAAGAAGCGATGTCCCGATCGTCCCCTCCGGCATCTTCACACCGAAGTTATCTGCGATCGTCGCACCGATCACTGCAAATGTATCGCTGGTATCAAGTGCACCGCTTCCCTGATCAGACGACGAATACGCAAGGAATGGAACCTGCTCCCTCGTGTGATCCGTTCCCTTGTATGTCGGATCGTTCCCATGATCCGCCGTCAAAATCAGCAGATCATCCTCCCGTAGTACCGGAAGCAGTTCGCCTAATTTTTCATCAAACTTCTCGATCTCTTCTCCATATCCGACCGGATTTCTGCGATGTCCCCACAACGCATCAAAATCGACCAGATTCGTAAAACACAGTCCTCTAAAATCGCGTTTTGCAATATCGATCGTCTGCTGCATACCATGCACGCTGCTGTCCGAATGATTGCTCTCCGTGATGCCTTCTCCGACAAAGATGTCATTGATCTTTCCAACCGATATCACATCGTATCCCGCACATTTTAATGCATTGAGCACCGTCGGTCCGGTCGGCTTTAATGCGTAATCGTGCCGATTGCTCGTACGCTTAAATTCGCCACGCTTCTTTCCGACATACGGGCGCGCGATCACGCGGCCTACACGCCACTCATCACGCATCGTAAGTTCACGCGCAATCTCACAATAATGGTATAGCGTCTCTAGTCCCATCGTCTCCTCGTTGCCACAGATCTGCAGCACCGAATCTGCCGACGTGTAAACGATCAGCTTTCCCTCATTCACTTCCTGCTCGCCGAGTTCATCGAGGATCACAGTTCCACTCGCAGCCTTATTGCCGATAATCTTTCTGCCACAGCGCTTCTCGAGTTCATCGATCAACTCCTTCGGGAATCCCGTATCTGTGAACGTAATAAAAGGCTTCTCCGTCCGGATGCCCATCATCTCCCAATGTCCGGTCATCGTGTCCTTGCCGTTGCTCGCCTCGTTCATCGCCATATAATATGCGGTCGGCTGATCCACAGGCGGCACCTGCTTTAATGCCTTCAGATTCGCAAGTCCCATTCTCTGCAGATTCGGAATATTTAAGTGTTCCACGGTATCCGAGATATGACCGAGCGTATCTGCTCCGGCATCATCAAACTTTGCGGCATCCGCCATCGCACCGATGCCAAGCGAATCCAAAACGATTACAAATACACGGTTAAAACGCATGCTTACCCACCTTCCCATCTTTTTCTACACGCACATATCATCTACTTCACATTGCAATTCTTCTTTCGCACCTGTCCATGCGCGTTATGCTTCACTGCCTTTTACAATCTTCACAATGCGGCTTGTACCGAGCCGGCTCGCGCCAAGCGCAATAAACTTTTCGGCGTCCTCCATCGAAGAGATGCCTCCCGCTGCCTTAATCTTCACATTCTCTCCTACATGCTCCGCAAAAAGCGCAATATCATCAAACGTTGCACCACCGGTAGAAAATCCGGTCGATGTCTTGATGAAATCCGCTCCGGACTCCGTCACGATCTCGCACATTCTGATCTTCTCCTCATCCGTCAGCAGACATGTCTCAATGATCACCTTTAAAATCTTGTCTCCGCAGGCATCCTTGATTTCACGGATCTCATTTAATATATAATCGTAATCCTTTGCCTTCAACATCCCGACATTGATCACCATATCAATCTCATCCGCGCCGTTGTTGACCGCATCAATCGTCTCGAACACTTTCGTTGCAGTCGTATGATTTCCATTTGGAAAGCCAATCACCGTACAGATCTTCATCTGGTTTCCGACATACTCCTTCGCCTGCTGCACGAAACACGGTGGAATGCACACCGACGCAGTACCATAATGAATGGCATCGTCACATAATGCGCGGATCTCCTCCCATGTGCTTGTCTGCAATAATAACGTATGATCGACCATACTCAGTATTTTCTTTGTATCCATTTCTATTCTCCTTTTAAATTCTTCGGTCCGAATCCTTTCGGGAAAAGTTCTTTCAGTGTATAAAACTCATACTCCTCCACCGACCGTGCAAGCACAATTTCAAACGCTTCCTCATCACAGAACTCTTCCATCACCTGCCGACATACACCGCAAGGCGCACAGAAATCAAGCGTCTTTGCGTTTTCCGCACCACCGACAATCGCAATCGCCTTAAAATCTTGCTCGCCTTCGCTTACTGCCTTAAAGAAAGCCGTGCGCTCCGCGCAGTTCGTCGGTGTGTAAGCTGCATTCTCGATGTTACAGCCACGATATATCTTACCGTCCGTGGTAAGAAGCGCCGCTCCAACCTGAAAATGCGAATACGGCGTATAAGCCATCTTTCTTGCTTCAAGCGCCTCCTCGATCAGGCGCGGTATCATCTCTTTATTTATCATCGGTATCCTCCCTGATAAGAATACGGATTGCTTCCACTGCCGTCCGGATGGCAAGCTCCGTATCATGAGCCTGCTGATTTGGCAGTCCCTTCTTCGCACGCTCCTGATTTGCGACCACAAGGAAACACGAACCAACCCTCACACGCAGAAAACTTCCTGCGATAAAAAGCGCCGCAGATTCCATCTCCGAAGCCAGACATCCCATGCGAAGCCACGCCTGCCACTTGTTCTCCAGCTCGTAGCTGACCGGCATCACCTCTGGCTCATGCTGTCCGAAAAACGAATCCTTGCACTGTACCACCCCGACATGATAACGGATCTTCTCGCCTTTTGCCGCTGCAATCATTGCATTCATGACATTCACATCCGGTACTGCCGGATATTCGATCGGCGCATACTCTCTACTCGTTCCCTCCATGCGGATTGCCCCGCTTGCAATCACAATATCGCCGCCTAACACATCCTCCTGCATTCCGCCACAGGTGCCGACACGCAGGAACGTGTGTGCACCGCATTTGGACAATTCTTCGATCGCAATTGCCGCGGATGGACCACCGATTCCTGTCGACGTCACACTGACTTTTACCCCATTGATGGTTCCTGTGTACGTGGTATACTCTCTGTTATCCGCAACCAGCACCGGATTGTCGAAATGCTCCGCAATCTTCTTGCAGCGCTTCGGATCACCCGGTAAGATCACATACCCACCGATATCCTCCGGTCCTACCCCAGTGTGATACTGCTTTCCAGAACCTTCTGTATAATCCACCATAATATTCCCACCTTTCTCCTTATGTATTTTTTATTTGCCACAAGATTTGCTCCACTATGAACAAATCCAACAATTATACAATGACTTTCCCTTGTAGTATATTTTACCACGAGGATCTATGAATGTATACTTTAACCTCTCCTGTGTATTCAAAATTGGAATCCTACATTTTCCTACTCCTCTCCTTTAAGCACCTTAGAAAGCAGATCCGCCAAAGGTTCCATCGAATTTTTCGCCTCTTTCAGCGTGTTGGTCTGTGCCCCCACCTCGACAAGCAGCGACTTCGGACAGAAATGCATATTGTAACGGTATCCTTTCAGATAAATCCGCCTCGTCAGTCCCGGATAATACTCTGCCGCCGCAAGCTGCATCTGAAAAGAAAAAGCAAGATTATCTTCTATGTACGGATTCTTCAGATACGCGATATCGCCGGTCGATGTCGTGCGGCTTAAGCCATTGAAAAACATGATCTGCGCCATCTTTTTGCCGTTCTGTTCCGTGACAAGGCGTGTGCCCTCCGCCACACCATCCCTGTGCAGATCGATCACCACCTGAATCGACGGATTGTCTTTGATGATCTGCTCAATCTCCGGTGCCGCCGCCGAATACGCGTGATCTCTGTCCGGCAGATCATAGGTTCCTTTGTGATGGAGTACACGAAATCCTTTGTCCTCTAACAGTTTGGTCAAAGTATCTCCCAGCCCGACCACCGATTCCGATGCCTTGCCCGGTCTGGAATCCTTATACCCTTCCTGCGAATGCGTGTGATAGATCAGTATCTGCGGTCCGTCCACCGAAGTATCCACGGTCATATCCGGCTTCAAAAGTTTATCCACACATAACTGATCCTTCCCGATCGTTGTCATATTATCAATCTGGTAAAACGTCTGCCGCAGATAATCAAAATCTTCCAGCTTTTTGCGGTTGATCTTCTTTTTCTTATCGGACTTTTCTACTTCATCCGCAGCCTGAACTGTCTTCTCCTCATCAGACGAGTTCGCATGCCTGGAATTCTTAGTCTTTTCTGCATCCTCAGTTATCTTAGTCTCGTCCACTTCCGTGGCAGACTGCCCATCTACCTCAACACGTTCCACATTCTTATTCTCTGCAAGAATCTGTTTTGCCTGCGCATTCTCCATCGCTGCCAGATTCTCATACTGCGACATATTTTCTGCCTGCGATTCGTACCAAATCCGCTGCTCGTTGCAGGCGATCGCCGGATAGACAGAAGCCGTCACATCCCGATACACGCCAGATGGTCCCTCCTCCTGCGAACACACCACAGACGGCACATAGACGCGCAGCACTCCATTATAAAATTTCAGGGACAGATTCTGTCCCATACTTCCAAGCATCCCCTCTCCATAATGATAGAAAAAGCTGCAAAGCAACGCAAATAATATGATCAATAGCAAAAGCGAAAGTTTACGCCCTTCCCTTGCCTTTCGTCTCACCAAACCATCACCACCTCTTGGCATTATATGAGCGCATTCTCGTCTTTATTCCCAAGAAGTGCAATATTAAGTCCCTCTGAGATGAGATAACTTAAGCTTTTGATCGAATCATCAATGTTCTTCGGTGTCACAAAAAGTCCATTCAGCTGCGGCGACAACAGTTCTCTCGCCAGTTCCTGCCGCTCGTGTTCATCAAGCTTCTTTAGATCCGCATGCGAGCTTGCCTCCGCCTCGATCAGGTCATTCATCGCATCCGCTACGATCGTTGCCGCATTCACAACCGTCGGCACCCCGAGCGAAATCACCGGAATACCAAGGCTCTCCTTATTCAAAGCATTTCTGTGATTGCCGATTCCGCTTCCCGGCGTAATTCCGGTATCGGTTAGCTGTATCGTCCGGTTCAGTCGCTTCACATTACGCGCCGCAAGCGCATCCACCGTAATAATGAAATCCGGCTCCGTCTCCTTCACAATTCCGCGCAGGATCTCCACACACTCCATTCCTGTCTGCGCCATCACCCCCGGCACGATCCCACTGATCTTACTCGTCTTCTCATCGGAAAAAGCATACTTTCCAAACTCATTCATGATATGCCGCGTGATAAACAGATTGTCGACCACCTTCGGTCCAAGCGCATCCGGCGTCACCTCGCGGTTGCCAAGCCCCGCGATCAGAACAGACACATCCATCCCCTCTTTCAGGTCATCCGACACTTTAGACTCGTACTGCGCTACCATCTGTCTTAGAATCTGCGCCAGTTCCACGGAAATATCCCGATGATACCCGGCATCTTCCTCGATCATCTCCGGCGCCTCAATCGTCACATACGTTCCTCTTGGACGCCCCATCGCTTTCGCCGCATTCTCTGTATCGATGAACACCGTCGAGATCACGACTCCGTTGTCCTTCTTCTCTTCTTCAAGGCGTACACCTTTTACCTGTCCATTGTCCTTCTGCAGACGCTCCTGCGACTCAAGCGCTAAGTCTGTACGAATCGGATAGCTTTCAAGCTGCATATTGTTCCTCTCCTTTACGCGAAACTGTGCTATTATAATATGTGAATGAAATACCTGCGGTTCCATATCACAATACCGATAATTTTCCCACTTTTTTTCAGATTATGTATTGACAGAATAGGAAGCTTGCAATATTATAATATAGTATGTTTGCGATGGAGCGTCCGTGTCTGTTTCACCGCATAGAAACAATAACGATTAATATTGATTTGGAGGTGTACAGATTGGCTAACATTAAATCTGCTAAGAAGAGAATTTTAGTTACAGAGACAAAGACTGCTAGAAATAAAGCAATCCGTTCTGAGGTTAAGACATCTATTAAGAAGGTAGAGGCTGCTGTTGCTGCTGGCGATAAGGCTGCTGCAGAGGCTGCTCTTAAGAGTGCTTCTTCTGTTATTGAAGCAGCTTGCTCTAAGGGAGTTTACCACAAGAACAATGCAGCACGTAAGGTTTCCCGTTTAGCAAAATTAGTTAACGGTGTTGCTTAATTTGTTTTAATTTTATCACCCTATAAATAATAAGCGTTCGGTACCGTCATGCCGAACGCTTTTTTGTTTATAATTTTACTTTGCGGTCTGTCTGCTGTACTCTACAATAAATAGTTCCACTGCCATCTGATCGTTCATGCGTCCGGTCTTGACTGCCGTCTCATACTCCACACCGTCTGCGATCGCTTTCTTCAACTGCTCCATATGAAAAGCGCGGCACTGCGACTGATACTTCTTGACCGCCCACTCCGGACATCCAGCTTTCGGGGCAATATCGCGGTTGGAAAATCCCTGATTCGTCATCGCTTTCACAACCATCAGACGCTGAAATTGATTCGTGATCAGATAGAGGATGCGCATCGGTGCCTCCTTGAGCGCAAGCAGATCATAATAGAGATCCAATGCTTTCCGCTGCTGATGCGCAGCCACCGCATCCACCATATCGAAGATCTTGTTCTCCGTCTGCTCGGTCGTGATTGCTTCGACATCATGCACATCGATGAAATCCTTCTCCATCGTATAGCAGAGAAGCTTCTCGAGCTCTCTGTCAATATTCTCCATATCCGTTCCTGTCTTCCGGATAAAAAGCGCGTACGCATCGCCCGTAATGTTCTTGCCATTTTTACGAATACGACCATTTACCCAGCGCATCAGAGTCTCGTCCGTCTGCCTCGTAAACTCTACCGCATTTCCGATCTTATTGACCGCCTTGTACATCTTCGTCTTCTTGTCCACTTCCTTCTCAACAAAGATAAAGTATGTGGTCTCCGGAACCGAAGCCATATAGTCGGCAAGTTCTTCTGCACTCTTCTTAAAAAGCCCGCTGTCCTCGATCAGGATCACTCTGCGGTCCGCAAAGAAAGGCAGCGTCTCTGCAAGATCGATGATCTCCTTCTGGTTGATGTCCGCTCCCTCAAATGCCGAGAAATTCATTGTATCGTCTTCGGCAACCATCGCTTTCTTCAATTTGTCGCGATACTGGCGGATCAGATACTGCTCCTCGCCGTACAGCAGATATGCCTGCCTGTATTCGCCCGCCTTAATATCGTTGTCAATCGTTTTCATCGCAATTGTCCGTCCTTATCATTACTATCTCTTTTCGTATTATATCCTCTTTCTCCTTTTCCGACAACCAAAAAGAGCAGACGCACGCCTGCTCTTTATTTTTAATTAACCGGAATCAGTATCTGCAACATAAAAATATTGTTCTTCGCCTGTACCGTAACGATACCGTCATATTTTTCTGCCGTATACCTTATACTTTTCATTCCGTATCCATGTTCACTTTTATTCTTCTTGGTGGTCAGAGGTAAGCCTTTTTCAAAGTTCAACTGTCCCTCATAATAATTCTGGATCTGGATCATCAGAAGCTGATTCTGCTCCAGGATTTTCACGCTGATCACGCGCTTCTGCGGACTGGCGATCTGCATGACGGCTGTCACCGCATTCTCAAGCGCATTTCCGAAAATCGCATAGATATCTTCGATTTTCATGAAGTCAAGCTTGGTTCCATCTACCATGCAGGACCATTGGATATCATGATTCTTGCAGAACAGGCCTTTTTCCATCAGTACCGTATCCAGTGCCCGGTTTCCAGTTTCAAGCGCGGTATCATAGATCATGATATCGTCCTCGATTTCGTCTAAATAATCCTGCAACGCTTTCTCGTCCGTCGTCTTCTTTAACAAACGGATCTGATGCTTTAAATCATGACACTTTCTGTTGATGCTCTCAATTGTCTCGCTCGTCATCTTATACTGTGCCTGCTGCTGCTTCGCCGCAGTGTGAATACCTGCAAGTTCCCTGTTTAACGCCATCTTTTCCTTATGACTGATCTGTACCCAGAGTACATAAAAGCAACACAGAGCATCCATGATACGGTAGAGAATATGACTATAAATTCCGGATTCAAAGCCCTCGATCGATGACAGTTCCATAATGCTGATGACCCACACCAGAAGGATCATCGTAACAAGCGGGACCACCGAATCTCTTCCGACTTCGTAATGTCCGTGGTCTGCCAGCTTACGTACAAACCATCGGTATCCCGCCAGATATACAACCAGATAAATCATGACATAGATTCCTGCTGTTCCGGCGCTCGGAATCGGATCGACCTTGTGTCTGGAAAGCTGCACCAGCATATAGAAATCAAACGCAATATGCTGAAGACCGCAGCTGCATATGCCGCAATACAAAGCCTCCACCACTGAGCACTTCATATTTATCCACACAAACACGATTGCACACAGAATGTAGATGATCCAATAACTGAATGCAAGTTCTCCTGTCTCTGGCACCTCATAGAAGACCGACAACAAATAAGACAGCAGAAGCATACCGATCACACTGCACGTGATCACTACCGGAAAATGATTTCTCTTTTTCGCAGGTATAATAAACAGCATACATGCGAAAAGGATCTGAACCATGTAAGAATTATCAACCCATATCTTCCACATCAAATCTTAATCCCTCCCATGTAATTTGCCAAAGCCTGCAGGAATTCCTTTTTCCTCGGTCTGCTGATTTTCAGCCATTCACCGCCTACTTTTACATCATCCCGGTCAACCGCATCCACATACTTAAGATTCACCAGATAGCAGTTGTTGCATCGTTTAAAACTCAGTCCGGCTAACAGATCTTCCAGTTCTTTCATGGATTGCTTCTGCTTATAAGAGCCGTCCTTCGTGTAATAATAGATGTAATGACCGTCCACCTCCGCATAGTAAAGCTCATTGGTGGAAAAACGCACAACACCATTCATCGTCGAAATTACGATTGTTTTGCTTTTCTTATTCTGTATCATCGATATCGCATTCTGAATCTTCATGGAAAAAGAATAGAAATTAACTGGTTTTAAGATGAAATCGAGCGCTCTCACCTCATATCCGCGAATCGCCATATGCGCAAGATTCGTGACAAATATGATCAGGATCTCCTCATCCTGTTTCCGGATCTCCTTGGCAGTCTCGATTCCATCTCTTCCCTCCATGTCAATGTCTAGGCAGACCAGATCATATTGTCTGTCTTTCGAAGAAAGGAATTCTTCCCCCGACGCAAAGGCATCCACATGCATTTCCTCTTTTAATTTCTGTGCCATCTTCTGAAAAAAAGCAAGCAGACACGTTCTTTCTTCCTTTTCGTCATCCACAACTGCTATTGTAATCATGAAATCCCCCAAATAAGAATGAATTCCTATTTTTTCTCTTCCGGAAAGATAATCTTATACACAAAGAAATAAATGACCATCGACACACCACCTGTAATAAATGTTACCACAAGATTATATACAGCCGGTGCAAGATATCTTTGTGCAATCGGGATCCAGAGTCCGTTGATTGCATTACAGAACAGTGATATCAATACCCATGCGATAAAATACCACATAATCTGCCATGAAATCTTTCCGTGACTTTTGAATGTAATGTTCCTCTGAAGCGGGAAATTGATGCATTGTGCCACAAAAGTTCCCACCTCATAACTAATAAAATAACCTAATCCGCCACCGATTACAACCTCTCCGGCTGCATTTCTTGCGACTTCGTATCCAAGAATATTCCAATCGTATGTAATACCAAATACCTTCATCGGTATCTGTGGCCAGACAAACTCAACACCGGCTAGCCCGATACCAAACAAATACGGCAAAAAGGTAAACATCAGATACTGCAATACCGTTACTCCCATTGAGAATACCCAAAAATAGAATAACTGGTACAAAAGCTTTGCAAGATTCGGATGCTTTTCTTCAAAATCAGCCCATTTCTTTTTGAATTCCTGCATCACTTATCCTCCTGTGCTTCTTCTGCTACAATCGTGCAAGATGCGCTGCCATACGGACTGTCTGCTTTTACCACGATAGTTCCGGCTTTATCCGGACGAACGATTGCCATCGCCTCACCATAATACGTATCTGACACATTTCCAAGATAACTCTTCTCATAATAAGGGCAGGCACTTCCGAGACCGATCAGTGTCGCATTCTCTACTTCAACTTTGATATCGCCTCTTATCATTGGCTTTAAGACACCATTCTCATCGGTATAACGCATTCTTATATAACAGAGATCTCCGTCACATTGTACCCGCCTAAGCTCCGGTTCTAATGTAAGCCTGGTTTCTTTTCCTGCAGTGCTAAGACTGGTTGTTGCAATCTCTTTTCCATTCACATCATAAGCGATCGCTTTCAGTTCTCCGTTTGCATATTGCACCGGAAAAACCACCTTGCAATCCTTATGAGGCTTCCTGCTTCCGATACAATTACCATTCAAAAACAGGGAAACGGATGCAGCACGCGCATAAACCTCTACTTTGGTCTTTTTGCCCTCACAGCCTTCCCATGACCAGCTTTCCATCGCATTCGTCATCTTCCACGCAGAAGGCGAATGCTTCTGTCCGGCAGACGAAACCGGAATGACTGCCATACCGATTTTATCCAGTTCAAATGCCACGCGTGTATACTTCATCTCCGCGAGCAGCTTTCCGGTCAGATCAATTCTTCCCGAACCTGCGGAGACCCAGCCCATTCCCTGGTCAAAACGCGGTGCATACTCTTTGTACTCCCATGAGCCGATTCCGACCTCACCGAGATAATCCATTCCTGCCCAGACAAAATCTCCGATCAGTCTTTTGTTCTGTTTCGCCATCTCCCAGAAGCGGTATGCATCCGAACAGAACGTTTCACTGCCGAGGATCAGTCTGTTCTTATATTTCTTCAGGTCATGCTGATAGCGGAAAATTCCATAGTTATAACCGGCAATGTTCATTGCAGCATATGCATCCTTTGTCTTTAGATCACAAGGATGAAGTGTTGCTCCGAACTTCATAAAATCAGCCCCAAGAATTCCGGCAAGAACATTAAAGAATTCACTTCCTACCGCCTTTTTCTTCTTGGCATTCTTGACTGCCTGATCCGCTTTCTTATCGCTGTATATGCCAAATCCCATTGCGCTTAAGAAATTAAAAAAGATATTAATTCCGCAGGTCACAGGACGGGTCGGATCCAGTCGGTTTAAATAATCTGTCATCTCCTGACACAAAGCAATGCCACGTTTCTGAGCACTTTCCGCGACCTCATTTCCGGTCGAATATAACACGACCGATGGATGGTTGTAATCTTTATCTACGATCCGCTTCAGATCATCTTCGTAATTATTTTCTACTTTTGTTGCATAGTCATATTTCGTTTTATGAATATACCAGACATCGACATACTCATCCATGACCAGCATTCCAAGCGCATCACATGCGCGGAGCATCGCCTTGGAACACGGATTATGTGCAGATCTTATCGCATTATAACCGGCATCCTTTAAGATACGGATCTTACGATATTCGCTAAAATCATAGGCACACGCACCGAGCAATCCATTGTCATGATGGATGCAGGCGCCTCGAAGGATCACGCGTTCTCCGTTGATCGTAAATCCATTCTCTGCGTCCCAACCGATCACACGCACGCCGAACTGCTCGCTTACCGTATCGCTTCCGTAAGTAACCTTACAAGTGTAAAGATATGGATGCTCCGGCTCCCAAAGCTCTGCCCCCGGAAGCGCAATCTCGAACTCCGTGCGCACATTGCTTTTGACCACGATTTCTTTCTGGCAGTCTGCAATCACCTTATCGTTATCCATGATTTCAATCGAAAGCAGATCGGATTTTTCAAACAAGTCCTCATTGACCGTATCGACACTTACCTTGATTTTAGGATTCTTGTAATCGAATACGGTGATCTTAATTCCATCCATCGCGATATGCTGCTTCGGCAGATAATAGATCCAGACCGGACGATAGATTCCGGTGCCCGAATACCATCTGCTGTTCGGCTGCTCATGATTGACGGCTACCACCTTGATACGGTTTTCTTTTCCATAAACAAGCGCATCCTTAGGATCCACATAAAATCCCATATATCCATAATCCTGATAGGCTACTTTGACATCATTCACATATACGGACGCTTTCTGATAGACACCCTCGAATTCGAATAAAATCTTCTCATCACGGCAGGACTCAGGCAAGAAAAAGGTATTCTCATACACATAATCATTGGCCTCGTACCAGCCGGTATTCACGCCTGCCGGACTTGTCTCGCTTTTGTCATCATAGAGCATCGCATCATGTGGAATGCTCACATTATGTACTTCATTTTCTTTTCCAATAGCGTAACAACGCCAACCTTTATCAAATGCAATCTTTTTCATTGCCTTTATCCTTTCGTTTATCATTATTTTCTATATTTCAGGAAGGAAGAAATAATCGATAATAACACACCGACGAACATGACCGCCGCAATGCTTATGATCGTTCCCACCTGTGTTGCATCTCCAAACATGTTGATTCCCTGAAATGCGTCGACAAAAGAACCAACCGAATCGGTGAGTATCTTAACTGCCGCAACACTGTAACATGCAGTTGTTAATACCTTTAAGATACTGTACTCACGAACCATAAGAACAATATCAAGAATAATTCCAATGGCAAGCGCTACTACGATAATGTAGTCCATGCTGCCATGCTTTGGTGCCCACATGACGAACCGGATCATGGAAATGATTCCAATCACACATGCGATGATCGCAAAATAAAAACCTGCTGCTTTATTCTTTAACATATCTACTGCACCTCCTGCTGTTTGCGCTTATTCAGTACCAGCTTTACAAGGCATAATACCTCAAGTAATGCGAATACCGCAATGATTCCATACATAAGTGGCTGCCACCAAGGTGTAACGGATACGACCTTAGAATCCACACTGTATCCATTCATAAGAGAACTGTTTACTGCGGAATACAGATAATCGTGTGCTGCCTCTCTTAATTTTGCGAGCAGATCTCCGTCGTCTGTGCTTGTAATCTGCTTTGCGATTGCCTTAGAACTGTTACCTGCGAAATCAAGGCAATACGTATCAGTTCCAGCCATCAGTGTTGATGCAAAATGAACCTTATATGGTTCACCGGAAGCGACTGCATCGGTCTCCTGCTGTCCGACAAAGCCCCACTCATTTCCGATGACCTGTGTACAAAGCGCTTTGCTTGCAGAACACCATACCAGTCCAAGACGGTTAAATCCATGCATCAGTGTTTTCGCATCGGCTGCTGCTACCGCACCCTCAACACCTCTTAATGCACCCTCACGGAATGCCTGCTCGTTAAAGAATACGCTGATTCCCTGACGGTTATTTTCCTGATCATTTCCAACGACATGCTTTACTCCGGCATGTACTCCTTTGGATTCCATTGCGGTAACTTCCGGAGTTTCACAGAGATAGTTCATGTTCGCATCTTCGGAATAATACTCAAAGTTTCTTCCTCCAAACGGTGTTCTGTGAAGGTTCCCACCCGGCATCCAGTCTGTCGACATACCAAGATACAGACACTCTTCGCCCATCAGTTCACCACGTCTGGTCATAAGATCCTTATTAAAGGTTGCTGCAAGAATATTCTCGCATGGGAAACAAGTATCATCTCTTCCGTCGCCGTATTTATCCTTATCAAACGTACCGCCGACACCATCCGGACCGTCTCCGACTACAACAGATGGTTTTCCAACTTCCGGAACCTCTGCAGTACCAAAGTTATCTGCTATCACGGTCGAAAGCTGATCGATCGTGAACTGATTCAGATAGGTATCCCATAACGCATCATCATAATCGACACCGATCAATGCAGCAAGTGGAATATCCTGATTGTCTCCCTGTGTGTAATCGCTGACAGAAGTTGCATCGTCCGCTTTCTTGTAATATTCTCCATTTAACACTTCCATCATCTCATCCGATGCTGCGACTTTCACTGCCTCCGTCGGATATGTACCTTCCCAGTCATTTCTGCTGAGATATGTTACCGCTCCATCCTGCCAGTAATTCAGATCCGCATCATCAAACTGATTGGTCACCTGCTCCTCTGTATAGCGTGAAGTCTTATAAGTATCCTTATCAAACTGCTCCTCCCAGCTATATACGTTGGAAGCATTGGCAGATGTTGTATCCCCTGCAACGGTTACCATACCGGTAGCGCCCTTTGCAGCAAGAATATTGTTCAATGCGTCATGTGCATTATCTCCAACGGAAATATAGTGTGTTCCCTCGCTGATGATATATCCTTTTGCATTCACATAATCATAGCTTGCAAGAAGATATTTATCACATGTAATGGTCAGTGTCTCTGACTCATTTGGCTCAAGCATCTTTGTCTTGCCAAAATTCAGAAGCTGAATTGCCGATTTCTCGACCTTGTTTGCCTTTTCATATGCACCATACGGTGTCTGGGCATAAATCTGTACTGATTTCTTGCCAGCTGCATTTCCTGTGTTGGTCACGGTTACCTTTACATTAATGTTATCCCCGTCAACGGTCACATCATCAAGTTTCTCCTCAAATGAGGTATAAGAAAGGCCATATCCGAACGGATATACCACCTCATCGCTGTAATTCCATGTATCTGCGGAAGTTCCAACTGCTGCGGTTGCATTTCCCTGACCTAACACAGAATCCTCATATCTAGTCTCGTAATATTTATATCCGACATAAATGCCTTCTGCCTGAGCGGTATACCATGATACATCGCTTTCGCCCTCTGTTGTTGCCTTAAGAACATCATCGAGGTTTGTCCAGTTCTGATTGTTTCCGCTTCCGTTTACAACTGCCGGTGAAGATAAAGAATCTGCCGCATAGGTATCCGTCAGTGATCCTGACGGATTCGCTTCTCCTGTCAGTAAATTTACAACACCCTCAAATCCTCTCTGTCCCGGCAGACCGATCCAGAGACATGCATCCACATCGTACTCATCCATCCAGTTTACTTCCATCGGATTTCCGCTATTCAATAAGACAATCGTCTTCTTAAATTTTCCGGAATCCTTGATCATCTGAAGCAGATCCTTCTCATCCTGATGTAATGCCAGCTGGCTGATTCCTTCCGGATCCTCGGTTAAGAGTTCCGTTCCTTCTCCAGCCTCTCTTGCAAGCATGACAACTGCGACATCATTGTAATCATCTTCCCATGATTTTTGGATATCACCGGTATAGAAATCCGCACTCTCCTCACCAAGCGAAAACTCACTTGTCGTCTGTGTCAGAAAATCAAAAGCTCCGGTTCCTCTAGATGTATCGCTTTCTTTGTAAGCATTATAAAGTGTATCATTGATCTCAAATCCTGCATTCTTAAATGCGGTGTAGGGATCAATACAATATTCGCCCTTGTATCCGTTGGAACCGGCTGAAGAGCTTTTATACAGTGGCTGTGCTACTGCATGTCCAAACAATGTAATCCTGGTTTCATTACTGTTAAGTGGTAATGCATTGTTCTCATTACGAAGCAGGACTGCGCCCTCCTCCTCTTCCAATACACTCTCATCGTAAGTATCCTGTATCAGTTTCTGCAGATTTTCTGCATTCAGCTCACCATATTCACTTTCATAGTAAGTATAGTCAGCATTCTCATCATCATTTACAACCTTGCTGGTTGCAATTCCAAGTGCGGAATTTACGGTTCCCGCATACCCCATCATGCAATTCATTGCCAGAATCGCAGCTACCAGAAAGAATGAACATATTGATGCCAATCCTGACCAGAGTCTGTTCTTTTTCATCCTTGGTTCCTCCCATTTCTTTTTGCTTTTCCCATAAGATTTGTCTTCCGGAATTCGAGTAATTTGCACAAAACTTATATTGTGATTTTAACAAATCCCATCAGATTGACAAGATTTTGTTCCTAAACTGTCATTATCCGGTACATGGTTTGCACAAAAATCGGAGCAACCATCATCAAAAGTCGTCTTTCTGACGATCCGAAAAGAATAAAACAGGCGCAGAGAAAACCCCTGCGCCTGTTGCACTACTTATTTCGTTGTTGCGATATCCGTCTTGCTCCAGCTTCCGTTTAACTTTGTTTTACCAACAGTCTTATAAGAGCGAATTCGAATATAATATTTCTTTCCGGATTTCAAATTGTCAATCGACTTACTTGTTGTCTTATTCTTGCCAACTGTCACAGATTTTGCGTTCTTGAAATTCTTGCTTGTTGAGTACTGAATCTCATATCCGCTAACCTGTGCGTCACGCTTCCAACGAATCGTCAGCTGTCTTGCGTCCTTAGATTTTGCAGACTTAACCATTGCTTTCTTTGGAGCAACTTTGATCGTGATCACCTTGGTTTCTGCTGCATGCGTATCATCTCCGGATGCCTTAATCGTAATCTTAACAATACCAGGTCCCTTGACTTTTACTTTACCGGTCTTTTGATCAATACTTGCCACTTTGTTGTTAGAAGAAGCAAATGTAATATCACCGTATCCCTCAGCCTTAATCGTAAAGCTCTTGGAACCGGTCTTAACGGTATAACTGTTCTTTACGCCAGTGATGGTTCCGGCTGGCTTATGATCTGCATCTGCGGATGACGTATCATCTTTCGGTGAAACAGAATCTGCTGGCTTTGTCGGCTCTGAATGATCCGGCTCACTTGTTTTCGCTGTAACTTCAACTGCTACAATATCAGAAGTTACTGTTGCGGTTCTGGTTCCGTTAACTGCATCATTTGTGTTTGTTACAACACAGAAATAATATGTCATTCCAGAAGCCGATGTCTCCACTGCATAACTGCTTTCTGTTGCACCTTCGATTGGTGTGGCTTTCTTAATCTTTGCAGCGCTGTTCTTGTACCACTGATAAGATAAATTTCCGTTATCTGATGCATTTGCGTCGATGCGCAGTGTTGCATTTCCACCTACGTTACATTTTACAGCTACAGGCTGCTTGCCGATAACCGGAATCTGTGCATCGGTTCTTTTGGTCCAATGTGCATATACAGTAATCGAATCTGCATCTGTTGAAACTTCTGTAATGTAGTCCGTACTGTCAGCTGCAAGTGTCCATCCTGCAAACAGATATCCTTCTCTTGAAGGAGCCACTAATACAATCTTTCCAGCTCCCTTTGTGTAATAGAACGGATTTGCATCCGCATTGACTGCATCATCTGCCCCCAATACATAATTAATTTCAATACCAGTTTGAGTCTCACCCATATCATCGCCCGATGTTGAACCGGAATCGTCGGACTTGTCTAATTCTAATGTAACATCTTTAAAGTAAAATGTTGCGTTAGTTGCCTCACTAAAACCAAGACCAAAATTAAGAGCTACATTGTTATACGTTGCATTCGGACACTGAATGGTAGTCGTATAGGTATAAAATCCATCTTCATCAGGCTCTCCTAATGTTGTAAGATCAATCTCTGTCCTATCCTGAACAACCTCCCAGCTTCCCTGATTCTGCACGATATACGATACTTTATTGTTTGAGGTTCCCTCCAGTTTTAACTTCGCAGTCATCTTATATTTTACGCCTGCCAGAGTCTTAAACTGTGCGCTCGTAATCTGCGGAGAATACCAGTTAGAACCACTCTTGATTCCTGTAAACTTATGTACTCCGTTTTCAATACCGGCATCGGTTGCCGCTCCGCCATCCGCTCCGTTTGCATTCCACTGTGTAGCAGCATTTACCGGATTCTCATCTGCAACTTCTGCCTGAGAATTTCCAATCATGGATACATTATCGATCTGAACGGAAGCACCATCACCAAATGTCAGAACGAGTGCTGCATTGGCAAGTGCACGAGGGGTTCTAAACGCCCATTTGTAATTCTTTACTCCACTTTCTGCTATGTAATTAACAACCGGTGACTCGAGCATCTTTGTTCCAAGCTTCCCGTCTTCTGTCACCGAATAGATTGCTGCCTGAACCGTTGTAGCATTCTTACTATACATATCAAAATTTAACGTATATCCGTCTGCCTTCAGTTCGATTCCAGGCTGGTAAATACATGGTGCTCCGGACGTTGAAGAAATCTGCGCACGGCGCTCGTAATATTTTACTCCACCATTATTAAGATTCTCAAACTTGTTCAATGTGGAAGCCGTATCAACAACGCTCACATCAGAATCTGCAATCTTCTCTATTGTATAACGAGGAACACTTAAAGATGTTCCTTCTGCAGCTACCCAGCCACCGACATGTACACTTCCCTGATCAAAGGTTCCGTTATAAATAACATCACCATTAGATAAAGGCTTACGACCAGCATCACCATTAATGGATTCCGGATTTACAATTTCGACTTTTACATTTGAAATATAAACATTGCCGGTTGCTTTTGATCCTAAATTAAACTCAATACGACATTTCTCAAAATCCGACTTCTGTTCAAATGTGAATGCCACATGCTGTGGTGTTGAAGATAACTCGTAGGACTGAATTCCATTTGTGCTCCAACCGGCCCATTCTTTGGAATCTGTGTTAACCGATTTACCAATCATATTTCCATCGGCGTAAGCATCGAATGAAACTTTATACACATATCCGGCTTTTGCATTGTAATGGCCGATCAACTGAACCGAATAATCCTGAGATCCGGCTTCAGAGATACCGACCTTGGCCCATGTCTTACCACTGTCATCCTTAAATGAATCAAGTGTTGCTTTACCACCGGTGTTATTCGCATTATATGAAAGATACCACTTGGATGCATCGGAATCGTTATCTGAAGCAAATCCATTCGCATCTAAACTTGATGCAGTAACATCTGCGATCTGGTTAACACCTTCATACTCATCCCAATCAGTCTTAGCATTGTCTGATGCGGTTCTGTCAACCGATTCCGCATATCCTTTTGTCTTCTGATATGCACGAACATAATCAACATACATGTTAATATCATCATGAAATGTCGCACGGTTAACATCTCCACCAAACTGACCACTGTCAACTGCCAAATTTAAAAGAATATAGAAAGGCATATCAAATGGTGCATCGTAAGAAAGAGAATCCGTCGATCCTGAGATCATACTTTCCCAGTTCTGCAAAGTATTAACAGCAACACCGTCATAATACCAGGTAATCTTTCCCGGTTCCCAGTCAATAGCATAAGTGTGGAAATAATTGTAATCGGATTTCAGATCTACATATCCACTTCCTTTGTAAACATGCTCTGGTGCTCCCCAATGAAGTGTTCCGCAAGCTTTATTATTTGCTCCGTCTGTAAAAGCTCCACAGGTTTCCATAATATCAATCTCTCCGGATACTGGCCAGTTTCCATAGATGTCCGTGCTCTGCGGAAGCATCCAGAATGCCGGCCAGGCTCCCTTTGTTGCAGGAAGAGCCATACGACTTTCTATATATCCGTATGTTGTTGTAAACAACGCCTTATTGTATCTTGATGTCGTACGAATTCTTGCAGAAGTATAATCTTTTTTTGTCTCACTTCCGTTTTTATAACCATTCTCTTCATAGGATGCAGTCAGACGAAGCATTCCGTCTCCATGACCATCACCATTTAAATCTTCATTTACTGCGATATTTTTCTTATTGCTGGTATAGGACTGCTTCTCACTGTTTCCCCATCCCGGATTACCGACTTCCGTTCCATCTCCGAGCTGATAAGACCAGTTGTCCAGGTTCAGACCTGTATTGGCATCAACCGAGTCTTTTCCGTAATTTCCGTCAAACTCATCCGACCATACCAGATCATAACCGGCTTTATTTTTGCCAGGATCCGCATAATCATATGCCGAGTTATCTTTTGTAAAATCATACTCCGCACCCTTTTCAGATACAGAATCATCGATCACAAGTTTAATTTCAGCATGAACAGAAGGGTTATCCGCCAATTCAACTTTAATGATAACCGTATTCTTGATTGGATTGAACCAGAAACCACCATTCGGCTGTGCACCATCCCAACCATAATTTTTTTCCCAAATTAATCCAGAGCCTTCTTTTCCTAACTCGTAAAAATGACCATCTGCTTTTGGATCAATGTACCACTTTAACCGATTGTCTGTTTTTTGAAGTTTACTTCCCTTAATCTCGCTTCCCCCATTAACAATCAAAGAATCAAACGGAATTGCATATGCTCCCTGTGACGAGATATCAACTTCATTCTGCGGAAACGCCAGACTTGTCACTGTAACTTCATCTTTTGTCTCCGGGTAATCTAACGTATAGTCAACATGGACATCTGCACGTTCAACCGACCGGAAGCGAATCTGCTTACTTTCCTTGAAATTGAACATGATTACATACGCACCACCGCCTTCCCATGTCCAGTAATCATACTTCCAGGTATTTTCTTCTGCTACCTTATTGTCATATTTGATTCCGGAATCTGAATTTTCAATGTTTACCCAGGCGTCTCCTTTCTTAACCTCGATGACATATCCCCGTTTTACCGTATCTAATGTATCCTTCTCAATCGGTGCACCATTTACTTTCGGCAGACAAAACGCGAATGAATTGTCCTTATATGCAATATTAGGGCCATTATTTGCATCATATACTTCCAGCTTTGTGATTCCGGTTTCACTTACAGGCTCTGCGGATTCAGAATCATTAGCATAGGTATAATACTCGAAAGTTTGCGCACATGCACCGGCATCTGTGCCATCTGCATTGTTGTACAACACATTAAAATTGTATCTTACTACCTGTCCTTTGGAGATTGCTCTCTCACAACTATAACTGTAACTTCCATCGACTCCAACCGTCGGAGTATGTGCTCCATCTGTCTTTCCGAAAAAGTCTCCAACATCATCATTACGAGCAGCCTCCATCGAATCATAAACTGCATAGAAAAATTGAATATCCCTTACCTTTTTTCCATCTCCCGGACTTAACACCAGATCATTGCTTTGCAAACGTACAGTAAGCGTTGTTCCATCGTACGACATACTCCTTGTCTGTGCTTCCTGCTCATTTTGCTCTGCCGCAAAGACAGCAAATGATGGCACATTAACGGAAGTAACCGACATAGCTCCTGCAAGTGCAATCGCAAGTAATGTCTTACCCCACTTTAATTTTCTTCTCATTATATAAGCCTCCCAAATAACCTTTACTTGTCTGAACGGATTTCCCCATAGAAAATCTCTCTCCTCCTTTCCTGTTCATTCATTTTTTAAATCCGCCTGAATCAATACACTTAAATTTTATGTCCAAGCATTTCTAAATAAAGTAAACGTATTTTATGTGAGGTATATTATTTTTGTCGCTTTTTATAGTCAATATAAAACAAATTACGCGCGAAGTAATATTACTTTTTCTGTAATATTGCTCCGCGCGTTTCAACATTGTCTTTTCACTGTTTATTCTTTTTTACAAAAATGATTAACGCCCCAACTCCTACAACCAGCAATACAACCGATATCACCCATGCAAATACACTTTTGTCCATTGTCCGGTTCAGAATGCCCGTCTCCGTCCGAAGTACTGCGATCAGGTTCGCTGTAATATGCCCGATAATTGCCGGATAAACATGATCCGCCTGATCCATCAGGATTGCAAGAACAATTCCAAGCAGAAATGCATAGATAAACTGGACGATATTAAAATGCACCGCTGCGAAAATCAACGCAGACACCACAATTGCCGGAATTTTTGGAAGCATAATCTTAAGTCTTGTAAATAATATACCTCGAAATACCAGCTCCTCAAGAATCGGTGTCATCAGTGCTGAACTGATCAGTTCAAGCACTAACGTACTTCCGTAAAAGTTGGCATTCGCCTCCTGGTATCCCAGGGATGCCGTAACGAGCGGAGTCATCGAAATAATGTTGTTTAACGAGATACTGATACATGCAACAATAAGAATGGATACCCCGATCATGCAAAGCTTCTCCCCGTTAATCCAGTCATGGATTCCTTCGCGTCCTGCTAACGCCCGGTCCTGCTTATAGAAAGGCATCATAAACGGAATCGTTATAATCGTCGTGACCAGCTGGCGCGCAACAAAATGCGCCTGACTGTCTCCCATGATAATTGTACAAAGCGACATCACAATAATGGATACGGCATAGTAAAACAAAAACGGGTATGCAACATACCAGATCTGTACTGCCGGATTCTTCTTTTTCTCGTTCATCCTGTTTCCTCTCTATCTTCACTCTGGCGTTTTCAATCATTTCCAGTCTACGAAACCGGTAACTTTAAACGTTCCAGCAATTCTTCCATATTCCTATAATGCAGCAACAATATCCGGCAACTTCTCCATATCGTCGCAGACTGCCACTGCTCCGGCTTCTACCATTTCCTGTACGTTGCCAAATCCGAAGGTGACCGCAACTGTCCGGATACCAACCTGATTCGCGCCTTCCACATCGAACATCGTATCGCCGATCAGACACATCTCATCTTTCGGCACATCGCTCCAGCGGCGCATCACTTCATTTAAGACCTCTTCCTTCGTGTCGATCCGTCCGTCAAAAGTCGCACCCACCACATCGTCAAACAATTCCAGAATACCGAAATGCTCTAATATTCTGCGGCACGATACTTCCGGCTTCGAGGAAGCCATACCGATCAGATACCCCTGCGCCTTTAATTTTTCGATGCACTCCCGCACCCCCGGATACAGACTGCATTCAAACAGACCAATTTTATTATATCGCTCTCTGTATACGGCAACCGCTTCAACCGCCTGTTCTTCCGAAAAATCATAATATTTCTTAAAACTGACCACAAGCGGCGGTCCGATAAATTTATAAAATTTCGACAGGTCATTCTCTATGATTCCATAATGCGCGAGCGCATACTGTGTCGACTTTGTAATACCTTCCGACGAATCAATAAGTGTTCCATCGAGGTCAAATAATATTGCTTTCATCTATTTTTCTTCCTCTGTCTTCAGTTTCTCTGACATCTGCGCCACCGTAAGTCCAAGAAGTGGATGGCGATAGTTTGGTGCAAGCTCCATAAGCGGCACAAGCACAAACTGCCGGTTTTGCATATCCACATGCGGAATCACCAGATCCTCACTCTCATAAACCAGCTTGTCGTAAAAGATAATGTCAAGGTCAAGTGTCCGTGGTCCCCAGTGAATCTTTCGCTCCCGGTTCGCTTCCGCCTCAATCTTATGCAGTACTGCAAGAAGTTCCTCCGGATCAAGAAGCGTCTCAAAAGAAACGCATCCGTTTAAGAAATCATCCTGCTCCACCGGTCCGTAAGGCTTCGTGACAAGAAGCTTCGACTCCTTAAAATTACGAATTGTCTCATGATTTCTCAGCTTGGCAACTCCATCTTCGATCAGTTGTCTAGAGTCTCCCATATTGGATCCCACAGCGACATACGCCTTATGCCATCCGCGTCTCATATTGACCGACACATCCGCAAACTCCATCGGGATCGGCGCATGCGGCTTTCTGAGTTCAAGTTCAATTTCCGCAAGAACCGGGAATTCCAGCAGAAGCTTTCTGCACAGATACTCAGCCGCAGCCTCAATCAGGTCAAAGCGTTTCTCCGTAAAAGTTTTTCCGATAAATTCACACACCTCGGCATAATTGAGCGCGTCCGAAAGTGCATCGCTTTGTCCCGGTTTTCTCATAAAATAGAAAAGACGGGCATTGATATAGAAATCCTGCCCATTCTTCTGTTCCTCCGGAAGCACTCCGTGGTATGCATATACTTTTAATCCTGTAACCTTAATATAATCCATCATTATCCATTCTTCCGAAAGCCACGCATAATCGCATACGTCATCCGGATTGCTCTCATATTTTCTTTTACGTCATGAACGCGCACAAATGCGCAGTGCTGCTGCACACCGTACACCGTCGTCACCATCGTGCCCTCCACACGCTCATCCTTTGTGGTATCAAGTGTCAGACCGACTACGGATTTTCTTGATGTTCCAAGAAGAATCGGATAGCCCAGTTCATGCAGTCTTCCCACCTCACGGATTGCCACCAGATTGTTCTCATAGGACTTTGCAAAGCCAACGCCCGGATCCAGCATGATCTTATCATCCGCAATCCCGGCTTTCTTCGCAATCGCGATCGTCTCCCGCAGGTCATTCAACATATCTTCCATAAAATCATTGTAATCCATATTGTCACGATTGTGCATCAGGCAGCATGCCACGGCGTGACGCGCGATCACATCCGCCATCTTCGGATCGTATTTCAGTCCCCAGATATCGTTGACCAGATCCGCGCCAGCCTTATAAGTATCGATTGATACCGGAATGTCAAACTGTTCCTTGATTGCACGGATCACCGGAACCACACGTCCGATCTCCTCCTCATCCGAAATCTTCGTATATCCCGGGCGCGTCGACTCTCCACCGACATCAATGATCGTTGCACCCTCTTCGATCATCTGCTTCGTATGCGCAAGCGCTGCGTCCAGCTGATTAAACCTGCCGCCGTCCGAAAAAGAATCCGGTGTCACATTTAAAATTCCCATGATATAAGTATCGTTTTTGATGTCAAACTCATGATTTCCAATTCTCATAACTACTCTTTCCTTATCTGGCTAACTGTAAAAAACGGTCACACAATTCTTTATTCTCTTCGAACACGCCGCGCGCTGCATAAGTTACCGTCTTGCTGCCCGGCTTCTTGATGCCGCGCATCGTCATACACATATGCTCCGCCTCGATGAGAACGATCGCTCCCTTCGGATTCAGGCACTGCATCAATGCATCTGCGATCTGCCCGGTCATGCGCTCCTGGATCTGCGGACGTCTTGCAAACACTTCCACCGTGCGCGCAAGCTTGCTGATTCCGACAACCTTGCCATCCGGAACATATGCCACATGCGCCTTGCCGTAAAACGGAAGCAGATGGTGCTCACACATCGAATAAAATGTGATATCTTTCTCGATCACCATCTCATTATTGTCTACCTGAAAGGTTTTAGCCAGATGCTCTGACGCATCCGCCGTAAGTCCCGCAAACAACTCCTCATACATTCTTGCGATACGGTCCGGGGTCTCAAGGAGTCCCTCTCTGGTGACATCCTCACCCACGCCTTCGAGTATCAGCTTTACACCCTCTTTGATTTTTTCCTGATCCATGATTTCCTGCTTTCTAACTCTCTTTGTATAGATAAAACGCTCTCTTTAAATCCCCTAAATAAGACAATGACCCAAATGCAAGTACCGGATCCTTATCTTTTAACGCAAGCACAAGAGCCTGCTCCACAGAACCGACATCCTGCACATCTGTACAATACTTTGCGGCTTCTTGCGCAAGAGACTTCGCATCAAGTGCACGCGCATTGTCCGGGGTAACCGTGTAGACTCTCTTCGCATACGGCAGCATGATCTCAAGCATCTTCTCATGCTCCTTGTCCGCCAATACTCCTATTATATAAGTTAAGCGCATATTTGTAAAACAGTTTTCGACCGTTTCCGCAAGCTGCACCGCTGCATCCTCATTGTGTGCTCCATCGATGAGCAAAAACGGATCCTCACTTACCACCTCGAATCTTCCCGGCCAGCGCGTCTGAAAGATCCCTCGCTTTATAATTTCACATACATCTTCTGTTGATTGCTGCACTATTCTTTGTGTTTCCTTTAAAGCAATCGAACCTTTCATCTGCCCGCCAAGCATCGCAAAAGCAACCTCTGCAGCGAGTGCTGCATTTTTCACCTGATACGTTCCTGCCATCACGGTTGTAAGTGAAATTCGTTCCCCGGTTGAAAGCTTATGGTCAAAAGCCATCCTGCCCGGCTTCTCTTCTGTAATCTGATCCCCGGTAAGATCGGTAAAAAGGATCGGCGCGTTCCGTTCCTTTGCCACTTCCTGTAAGACAGTTCGTACCGCATCACTCTGCGGAGCACAATACACGGGGCAGCCTTCTTTGATAATGCCTGCCTTGGCGCGTGCGATCGCTTCGATCGTATCGCCGAGAAACTGCATGTGATCCATGCTGATGCTTGTGATCACACTCGCCAGAGGATGCGTGATCAGATTCGTCGCATCCAGTTCTCCTCCCATACCCGTCTCAAGAAGCACCACATCCGGCTTTTTCTCATAGAACCAGAGGAAAGCCACCGCTGTCTCAATCTCAAAAATCGTCGGGCACTCCCTGCCTTCAGATACCATAATGTCACAGGCGTCTTTGACCTGTGACATCATCCCCCCATATTCTGTTTCCGTAATATTTTCGCCGTCATACGTAAAGACCTCAAGCGGTGTAAAGACCGCCGGAGACGTATAACGAGCTACGTGAAGGCCCGCCTCGTGAAAGATCGACGCAAGATACGCTCCGACCGATCCCTTGCCGTTCGTTCCGGCAATATGAATGATCGGCAAGCGTTCCTGTACATCCGACAGTTTCTCCATCAGTCTGCGGATACTGTCAAGCCCTAAGATACTGCCGCTTTTGGCCGCATTTTTCGCGAAGTCACATGCCTGCTCATACGTCATCATTGTTACTTTCGTACCCCTTTCGTATCACGGTTTCCGATGTGCAGACGGTTCAAAGCGATCATCTTACCTTTGACCTCAACCTCTGCATTTTCGCCCTCATGCAATACATAAATGTGCTTTAACGTATCACCGGCTGCCAGCTTCATTCCTCGCACACCAACTGCGGATTTCTTCTTCTGTGGAATCTGTTCACAGTCAATACGAAGGAACATATCCTTGTGTGAGCACATCACAAGTGTCTCGTCGCCCTCAAGCGCACGAACGGTCAGCACTTCGTCTCCATCCGCGAGCTTCGTTGCTGCGGTCGTCTTCTTGGCGACCACAAACTCTGCGCCATCCACAACCTTAAGCATCGACTGGGCGGTTCCAAACACAAGCCGGTGTGAACTTACCTGTTCTAAGCTTGCGATATAGACGAAATTCTCTTCCTTACTGTCATAATTACATACATTGTCAATCGGTGTTCCCTTGTCACGGAACTTTCCGTACGGCAGATCAAGTACCTTCAGCAGATGCATCTGTCCCTTATCGGTAAAAATGCAGATCTTATCGGTATTCTTGCACGTAAAGATATAACGGTTCTCCGCATCCGCCGTCTCTTTGTTACGCTCATAGACAGACGTATCCACGGTCTTGGCGTATCCGAATCGATCCATCAGGAATACAACATCCTGCTCCTCGATCTTCTTCTCGACAACGACGGCTTCCTTTAAGTTGTCAATTTCTGTGCGGCGCTCCTTTGCATACTGCTTCTTAAAATTCTGCAGTTCCTTGATGATCACCTTCGCCATGGAGGAACGATGCTCTAAGATATCCTCGTATTTTCCAATATTGAGAAGTGTCTCATCGTGCTCCTTCATGAGTGCTTCGATCTCTAATCCGATCAGCTTGTACAGACGCATATCAAGGATTGCCTGCGCCTGTCGATCCGTAAAATGCAGCTGCTGCGCCATAATCTCGGATGCAGGATTCTTGAATGTGATATTGTCTGTCACACCATCGGTCAGACACGCCTTGGCATCCTTGATATTACGGCTTCCTCGCAGGATCTCAATAATGAGGTCAATGACATTGCAAGCCTTAATTAAGCCTTCCTGAATCTCTTTCCTGTCAAGTTCCTTCGCAAGAAGCGTCTTATATTTACGCGTTGCGATCTCATACTGGAACTGCACATGATGACGGATGATCGGCACGATTCCCATCGTCTCCGGTCTGCCGTCTGCTACTGCAAGCATATTAACGCCGAAGGTGTCCTCAAGCTTTGTCTTTTTATATAACAGATTCTTAAGCGCTTCGACATCTGCGCCTTTTTTCAGGTCTAAAACAATGCGGATTCCCTCTTTTGATGACTGGTTCGTGATATCCACAATATCCGAAGTTGCCTTCGTCTCAACAAGATTTCCGACATCATTTAAAAATTTACCGATATTGGCTCCGATCATCGTGTAAGGAATCTCTGTGATCACAAGGCGCTGCTTGCCGCCTTTGACCTGCTCCACTTCCACCTTGCCGCGCACCTTGATCTTGCCGACACCACTCTCATAGATGGCAGGAAGATCATCCTTATTGGCGATAATTCCACCGGTCGGGAAATCCGGTCCCTTGATGTATTCCATCATCTCAGCCGTATTGATATCCGGATTCTTCATATATGCAATGACGCCGTCCACAACCTCACCGAAATTATGTGGCGGAATCGACGTTGCCATACCGACTGCGATACCTTCCGCACCGTTGATCAGAAGATTCGGCACCTTGACCGGAAGCACGACCGGCTCCTTCTCCGTCTCATCAAAGTTCGGCATAAAATCAACGACATCTTTGTCCAGATCCGCCAGATACGCTTCCTGCGTTACCTTCTGCAGACGCGCCTCCGTATATCGCATCGCAGCGGCGCCGTCACCCTCGATGGATCCAAAATTACCGTGTCCGTCAACGAGAGGCAGTCCCTTCTTGAAGTCCTGTGCCATAACGACCAAAGCATCATAGATCGATGAATCACCATGCGGATGATATTTACCCATGGTATCACCGACGATACGTGCGCTCTTACGAAACGGCTTATCGTAGCGGATTCCAAGCTCATACATATCATAAAGCGTTCTTCTTTGTACCGGTTTGAGTCCGTCACGCACATCCGGCAGTGCTCTTGCAATAATGACAGACATCGCATAATCGATATAGGATTTCTGCATCAACTCCGAATATTCGGTCTGGATGATACTCTGTTCCATAATCAGTTCCTCTCTTTATCTACTATTTTGTATACTTCTCAGTTTTTATAATTATATTTTTATTTTCAACATCCATCCGGCACGATTCTGCCTTGCACACTAGTGATTCAGAATTACGAATTTGTCGCATTATCCGTTTCACTTTTTCTATGATTTATGTCCGCCAAAGTTTGGACAATTCCACAGTCGGTTGTTCGCCGAGACATCAAATGCGTCCGTAGCATTTGTGTCCGGCGGACACCGACCAGGAATCGTTCAAACGTTGTCGTACACAAAATTTAAGTGAAACGGGTATTGCTGACAAATTCAGCAATTCTGCCTCAAATCGCGTGCAATCCAGGATCGTGTCGGGATGGATGCATCGAAAGTAAAATCTCTATACATAAAAACTGAGAAGTTTCCTGCAATCTTATATATCAAGCTGGGCATCGTTGGCATGCTCATAGATGAAGGCCTTACGTGGCGGCACATCCGTCCCCATCAGCATCGCAGTTACGTCAGATGCCATACGACCATCCTCAATCTCGATGCGGCGCATCATACGTGTCTCAGGATTTAATGTCGTCTCCCAAAGCTGATCGGCATCCATCTCTCCGAGTCCTTTGTAGCGCTGCAGCGTAAAGCTTCCCGTATGGGTTCTGCGATATTTTTCAAGTGCTGCATCATCGTACAGATATTCTTCCTTGCCCTTCGACGGAATCACCTTGTACAGAGGAGGCATCGCCACATAGACGTGTCCCTCGAAGATCAGTTCCGGCATAAAGCGATAGAAAAGCGTCAGAAGGAGCGTTGAAATATGCGCTCCATCGACATCGGCATCCGCCATAATGATGATCTTGTCGTAACGAAGCTTCGTAATATCAAAATCGTTTCCATATCCTTCCGAAAAGCCGCAGCCGAACGCGTTAATCATCGTCTTAATCTCTGCATTGGCAAGAACCTTGTCGATACTGGCTTTCTCTACATTTAAAATTTTACCGCGGATCGGCATGATAGCCTGATACATTCGGTTACGTGCCATCTTCGCAGAGCCTCCGGCGGAATCTCCCTCGACGATGAAGATCTCACACTTGGATGCGTCGCGGCTCTCACAGTTGGAGAGCTTTCCGTTGGAATCAAAAGAGAATTTCTGCTTGGTGAGCAGATTGGTTCTTGCCTTCTCCTCCGCCTTACGGATCTTGGCTGCCTTCTCGGCGCAGCCTATTACTGTCTTTAACGTCTCTAGATTCTTATCAAAATACAACGGAACTTCGTCATTTGTCACCTTGGCAGTCGCCCGGTTCGCGTCCTGATTATCGAGCTTTGTCTTCGTCTGTCCCTCAAATCGAGGATCCGGATGCTTAATAGAGATGACCGCCGTCATTCCGTTACGCACATCCGCGCCATTGAAATTGGCATCCTTCTCCTTTAAGATACCAAGTTCACGCGCGTACGCATTGATGATCGTTGTGAACGCCGTCTTGAATCCGGTCAGGTGTGCACCACCTTCCGAGTTGTAGATATTGTTACAAAATCCCAGGATATTCTCATGAAATTCACTGGTATACTGAAACGCAGCCTCAACCTCGATGCCTTCGCTCTCACCCTTAAAATAGATGACATCATGAAGTACCTCAAGATTGTTGTTGAGATCCTTGACAAAGCCAACAATGCCATCCGGCTCATGAAACTCAATATGCTCCACCTCCGGCTTTCTGCGATCCTCATAGATGATCGTAAGCGCCGGATTCAGATAAGCAGTCTCATGCATACGGCTTTTGACATCATCTTCCTTGAAACGTGTCTTCTCGAAGATCTCCGGATCCGGAAGGAAATTGATCTTCGTTCCGGTCTTCTTCGTCTTACCGATCTTCGGAAGAAGTCCGTTCTCCAAAGGAAGAACCGGGACACCTCGCTCGTAACGATCATGATGGATGTAGCCCTCTCTGCTGATCTGTACATCCATATAAGTAGACAGCGCATTCACGACCGAAGAACCAACTCCATGCAGACCTCCGCTCGTCTTGTACGCATTGTTATCAAATTTACCACCGGCATGCAGCGTGGAGAAAACGACACGTGCGGCAGACACGCCTTTGGCATGCATGCCTACCGGAATGCCTCGTCCGTTATCCTCAACGGTGCAGGATCCGTCCGCTTCCAGAGTCACCCAGATCGTATCACACACGCCTGCCAGATGCTCGTCAACAGAGTTGTCAACAATCTCGTAAATTAAATGATTCAGTCCCTTCGTAGTAACACTTCCGATGTACATTCCCGGACGTTTTCTTACTGCTTCCAGTCCCTCTAATACTGCTATGCTGCTTGCATCATATCCTGACATATTTTGCACTCCTTACTCTGTTCGACTCTGGTCCTTGACATGTGCGATGACCATGACTGCAATCCGAAACGTCATCGCATCGTCAAACGTCCGGATATCCAGACCGATTGCCTTTTGTATTCTCTCTAAGCGGTAGACCAGTGTATTTCTGTGAACATATAGCTGTCTTGCTGTCTCTGAAATATTCAGATTGTTCTCGAAAAATTTGTTGATGGTCGACATCGCTTCCTCATCATCTAAGATCTCCGGAATCCTCTCTCCGAATACCTCTTTGATGAACATATTACATAAACTCATCGGAAGCTGGTAGATCAGTCTTCCGATTCCTAATTTTCCATATGAAATCGTATCGTATTCCGCATAGAATACTCTTCCCACCTCAAGCGCCATCTTGGCTTCCTGATAGGACTCCGCGATCTCCGGAAGCTGCATGACAACGTTGCCGTATCCGACACGTACCTTGATCATCGCCTCCATATGAAGGTTGTCCACCAGGCTGTCTGCGATACCGCGAAGCACTTCCTCCATATCCGCTTCCTCAACGTGGGACACATCCTTGATCAGTACCACACTGTGCTGATCCACACTGGTCACAAAATCTCCCGCACGAATATTGGACAGATTCTTAACCAGTTCCATTGCAACATCATTGTTCTTATTACCGGTATCAATGACAAAAGCCACCCTCGGTGCCGCGAGAATATGATGCTTCTTCGCCTTACCGTAGATGTCTACAATAAGCATATTTCCAAGTAAAATATTCTGTATAAAATTATTGCGGTCAAACTGTTCCGCAAAACTCATCACAAGATTTCGGATCTGACAGACTGCCATCTGTGCATAGACCGCATACGTCTCATCCGGCACCTGGCAGACGAGCACATACTCCATCTCCCCCTCTACCATGATCTTGTAGAGATGAAGATCCTGATAGGTCTGACGTTCTGCAAGTGATTCCTCAAATTCCGTCACAACCTGCTCCAATGTCGGAGACACTTCAATCTCCTGCGTGTGGGCGACCAGTTTGCCTTTTGCTCCAAAAAGTGCCGTCTCCATACGGCAGATCTCTTGGATCTCATTTAATGAATTCTGTAATTTCTGATTTGACAGCATGGATTTTCCTCCGATTAGAAAACCGGGTGTAAATCCTCACACCCGGTTTCATCATTTACAACTATATAATTTTAACGAACTAGTTGGTAATTGTCAATTCTGTTTCCTTATCGAATACATGAATCTTATGTGGATCAAAGGCAAGCTTAATATGATCACCGTAACGAGCAGATGTATCAGAAGCAACCTTAGCTGTCATGTTAGCTCCGGCAACTGTGTAGTACAGTAATACTTCAGCACCAAGTAACTCGTAACCTGTTACATCAGACTCAACGATGCTTCCCGGATACTTAGCAAGCATCTCAGCATCATCAGAGATATCCTCAGGTCTGATACCGAATACAACTTTCTTTCCGTTGTAGCCGCCATCGATAAGCTTCTTAGACTTCTCAGCTGGAAGATCGATTGCGTAATCAGCAAACTTAAGAGTTGCAACATCACCGTTAACAACAACGTCTGCATCTACGAAGTTCATCTGTGGAGATCCGATGAATCCTGCTACGAATAAGTTGTTAGGCTCATTGTATAACTTCTGTGGGCTATCAACCTGCATGATAACACCATCTTTTAATACAACGATTCTTGTTCCAAGTGTCATAGCCTCTGTCTGATCATGTGTTACATAGATGATTGTAGCACCTAATCTGTTATGTAAAGAAGCGATCTCAGATCTCATCTGTACACGAAGCTTTGCATCCAGGTTTGATAAAGGCTCATCCATAAGGAATACCTTAGGATTACGAACGATTGCACGACCCATGGCAACACGCTGTCTCTGTCCACCGGAGAGAGCCTTTGGCTTACGATCAAGTAACTTCTCAAGGTCAAGGATTCTTGCAGCTTCCTCAACTTTTGCCTTAATCTCATCCTTTGGTACTTTTCTTAACTTAAGACCGAATGCCATATTGTCAAATACTGTCATGTGTGGGTACAGAGCGTAGTTCTGGAATACCATTGCGATATCTCTGTCCTTAGGCTCAACATCGTTTACAACCTTGCCGTCGATGATCAGTTCTCCGGAAGAAATCTCCTCAAGACCTGCGATCATACGAAGTGTTGTAGACTTTCCACATCCGGATGGTCCTACGAAGATGATGAACTCCTTGTCTTCTACATCCAGGTTAAAATCCTTAACAGCCTCAAATCCGTTAGGATATACTTTACATACATTCTTTAATGATAAACTTGCCATTTGAAAAACCTCCTAAGTAATTTTCCTCTTTGTGTCCCTAAGGACTTCTTACAATTAGTATAATACATAAGGTTGCCCCAAAAGACCACCGTCAAACCGCCAAAGATTTTTTACCACTTCTTGTCACTTTGACGAATCCCCTGTGATTCACTCCGGACTTTGGTTAAAATGACTACAGTTTCGAGTATCCAAAGCCATTCACCATCGCTTCAATCTTCTGTCCCTTCTTGCAGAATGGGCAGTCCTGCGCATTATATGCCTCGTATCCGGTAATATCTTCCTTGTCAAAAAGTGCTTCCACCTCAACACCATCGACAGATTTTACCGTGCTGAACAATGAAGCAACTCCCTCAACCGTTCCTCCGTAGTAGCGGATACACTCAAGACTTCTGCGGATCGTCTCACCGGTTGTTGTCGTAGCAAGGAGAAGTACCACGTGTTTTCCGGCGATTGCCCCCTTATTATTATCACGGAAAAGCATCTGGTTATTGCTGTTAAACTCCGGTGTAACTACATAAATTGTCTCGTGACGGTTCGTAGATAATACACCGCCATTCTCGATTTCCTGACTTAAAAATGCGCCTACCACTTCTGTTCCATCCATGCAGACGATCGTATCGACATACTCAGCACGGTGCATGTGGGAATACAAAACCTTGGCAGCCTCCTTTGCCTCTCCTGCACGTGTCTTCAAACTCGTTACATCCACATAATAATTGATATGAGAATGACTGGTTGCAAAGTGTCCCGGGATGGCATGCATTGCAAGCAGATTGCTTTCTTTTGAATAAAATTTCACCATACGATTTTCCATAGTAAATACCTCCTGTCATCGAACACCGGTAGATTAGAAAACGTACACGACCGATGCTGTTCCTATATGTTAATATTATAAAACACCGGCCTGCGTACTGCAAGTCGGTGTTGTGTGAATCAATATAAAAATTACGCCTTTCCGGTGCTTCCGAATCCGCCACGGTCCGAATTGTCAAGATGTTCAACTTCCTCGAACTGAATTTTCGGCTGATTCTCCATAATGCGGAACTGTGCTACGCGGTCATTCACATGGATCACAGTGTCTCTTGTTGCATAGACCGGCATCCGCCACATATCATTATCACCACAATAAGTGTTATCCACGATTCCAATACTGTTCGTCTGGATCAGCCCCCATGTCTTAAAGGTAGAACTTCTCGGAACAAGATGCGCCTCATATCCCTTCGGCAGTTCCATCGCAATACCAAGCGGGATCAAAGCAAAATCTCCTGCATGGAGTGTGACCTCCTCCGAAGCGCGCACATCGATCCAGTCGGATTTACCCTCGATATAATCCAGCTTTTCTATTTTATCCGTAAAATATTTGATTCTGATCTTCTCCATCTGTTATGACTCCCATTCTAACTGTGTGTGTTCCGGGCGTTTCTCACGGATCATCAGATCCTTGACCGCTTCCTTGGCCGGCTTATCAGCAAAAAGCACTTTATTGACTTCCTCAATGATTGGAAGTTCCGTATCATACTTCTTCGCCAAAGCAAGTGCTGCCTTAGCAGAATATACGCCCTCGACAACCATCTTGACTTCATCCATTGCCTGCTGCATCGTATATCCCTGACCGATCAGCATACCCGCCTTACGATTACGACTGTGCTTGCTCTCGCAGGTTACGATCAGATCACCGATACCGGTAAGACCGCACAAGGTCTCAAGCTTCGCGCCCATCGCTACCGCAAGTCTTGCAATCTCCGCGATTCCTCGCGTGATCAAAGCCGCCTTCGTATTATCTCCGTAACCGAGTCCGTCTATCTGGGAAGAGCAAGCAGCCGCCATACCAGCTGCTAAAGCGATCACGTTCTTTAAAGATCCGCCAAGCTCCATGCCAAGCATATCCGGACTTGTATATACACGGAACACCTCATTCATAAACAGATCCTGAATCCGTTCAGCGGATGCCTTGCTTCTCGCGCCTGCAACAACCGTTGTCGGAAGTCCGATACCAACCTCCTCCGCATGGGAAGGACCACACATAACGGCGACATCTGCCTGTGGGATTTCCTGTTCCACCACATCCGAAATCGTCATCAGTGTATCTTCTTCAATTCCCTTTGCAACGCAGACGATCATCTGTCCGTCTGTCACGAAAGGCGCCATGCTTTTGGCCGTACTTCTTGTGAATACAGATGGAACTGCAAGCACCAATACCTCACGCCCCTGAATGGATGCACCAAGATCCGTTGTAAATTCCATGTCTTCCGGTAATTTTACTCCCGGCAGTTTATCTACATGTTCATGCCTTTCGCGAAGCATCGCAATCTCAGACTCCACGATCGACCATACGGTCACCTTGTGTCCGTTCGTATGTAATAATTTGGCAAGCGCAATTCCCCAGCTTCCTGCGCCTATCACTGTAACCTTTGCCATCTTATTTCTCCTTTTTCATTCCGAATTTATTCTCTGTTCCGTTCAGGAGACGCACGATATTCTGTCTGTGTCTCCACAATGCCATCACGGTAAAGCAGGCACTGATCACATAGAACTCGATCAATGTTGCCCCTTCCAGTTTCAGATAGCCAAGCTGTCCGAACACAATCACCTGGATCAGATAACTGATCACAACAAGAATGGATCCAAGTGATACATATCTTGTAATTGCCACTGCAAGGATAAACAAAAGCAGACAGATCGGTGCTGCTGCCGGGCAGACCGCAAGGATCATGCCCGATGTACAGGCGATACCCTTGCCTCCCTTAAACTGCAGATAACAAGGGAAATTATGTCCAAGCACACTTCCAAAGCCTGCATAAATCTCCAGCACCTTCGTTGCCTCACCGTAAGTATTCGAAAAAATCAATTTCACCAAAAGTACGGCAAAAATTGCCTTGAACAGATCCCCAAGAAAAGTGATTGCACCGGCTTTCCAGCCAAGAACACGAAGCGAATTGGTCGTTCCCGCATTCCCGCTTCCTTCCTTTCTTATATCAATTCCCTTGGATTTTCCATATATATACGCTGTCTGAAACAGACCGAATCCGTATCCGATCAATAGCGATACAATTCTAGCGATAATCATGTTACTCTTCCTTTCGTTCTCTTGTAATAAATTTGAGTGCCGTACCACGGAATCCAAAGGTATCACGGATACGATTCTCCAAATATCTGGTGTACGAAAAATGCATCAGATTCTTGTCATTTACAAACACAACGAAAGTCGGTGGCTTTACAGACACCTGTGTCACATAGTAGATCTTAAGGCGCTTGCCTTTGTCCGTCGGTGGCTGCTGCATCGCAACGGCCTCCGCAACGATCTCATTTAAGACACCGGTCGCAACACGCATACTGTTGTTCTCGATCACCACATCGATCATCTCAAACACTTTATTCAGACGCTGTCCCGACTTCGCAGAGATAAACAGGATCTCCGCATATGGCATAAAGCTTAATACCTGACGGATTCTCTCGGTATATTTCTTAACGGTGTTGTTATCCTTCTCGATGGCATCCCACTTATTGACAGCAATAATAATTCCCTTGCCGCGGTCATGTGCAATACCTGCGATCTTGGCATCCTGCTCGGTCACACCTTCAACCGCATCAATCACGATAATGACGACATCCGCACGCTCCACTGCCGTAACGGCACGGATAATACTATATCGCTCAATCTCTTCCTTGATCTTGTTCTTTCTTCTGAGTCCCGCCGTATCGATAAACACATATTCCTGTCCGTTGTAACGGATATCTGTATCGATTGCATCTCTTGTCGTACCCGCAATATCGGAAACGATCACACGATCCTCCTGCGCAAGCTTATTAATAAGAGAAGACTTACCGACATTCGGCTTTCCGATGATGGCAACCTTCGGGCGCTCATCCTCCGGCTGATCCTGTGCCGAATCCGGGAAATACTTAACGACTTCATCAAGCATATCACCAAGTCCCAGCATGGACGATGCCGATACCGGATAAGGCTCTCCGATTCCAAGATTATAAAACTCATACACATCCGGCATAAATTTTTCGAAACTGTCTACTTTATTTACAACAAGAATGACCGGCTTCTTCGAGCGGCGTAACATATCTGCCACCTTGGAATCTGCATCCTGAAGTCCCTGACGCACATCTGTAATAAACATGATGACATCCGCAGTCGCAATCGCGATCTCCGCCTGCTCACGCATCTGGGATAAAATAATATCGCCACTATCCGGCTCAATTCCTCCGGTATCGATCAATGTAAAATTATAATTCAACCAGGTGACATCCGCATAGATACGGTCTCTTGTAACACCCGGGGTATCCTTGACAATCGAGATACGCTCTCCTGCCAGTGTATTAAAAAGCGTTGATTTACCCACGTTCGGGCGTCCGACAATCGCAACAACCGGTTTACTCATGTTTTACCTCACTTCTATAAAAATCAAGTTAACTTTTTCATATAAAAATAAAATCAAGCAGTTCTTACCCGCTTGATTTTACAATAACAAGTGGGACTTGTAAAGTCCCACTCGCTTATCCTAATCCATTTGCATGGAAAATCGGCTGCTCCAAAGAGTCGATCAGACCATTTTCAAACAATGCCTGCAGAATATTCCTGCAGTCACTTCCAAATGAGATATAAGCATATCCTTCCTGCATAGAATCCTCAGTTTCATGTTCATGGTATCTTATCTCACCACTCTCCCGCAAGTACATATCCTCCCAGGCTTTTGAGCTGTGCTTATAACTTAAATTCAGGCTTGCAGTCTGATATTCCGGCTGCTCATCCCCATTGGCGAAATCGACCGTATTATACTTTTGAAGCACACCGGCCTGTGCATCCTTTTGCACCGCCTGGTACAGTTTGTACGCTACATCAGAAGTAATCACCCTGCTCATATAATTATCCGTTTCATAATACTCGAACTGTGAATTGCGAAACTCTTTGATATCCTTATAATCATATTCAAACAAATACCGCAGGAAGTTCTCTGGCTGTATCTCGTAATTATACTGCTGCTCAGCCAGTTTCTGTCCGTGCTCACTGTTCTCATCCACCGGAATCCGGTACGAACGCGAAATGCGCCTGCCTCCCTTTAATCCATAGGTAATGGTATATGTATATGCATTATCCTTCAGATTCTTCTGCAATTCCGCTGTATGTGCCAGAATGTCCTTTTGTACATTGATTACCTTGTCAACGTCATTGCCTTCAAACTCAACCGGATAATTCATATCCAGATATGCATACTCTACTTCATTTTTATCCGGGATCTTGTTCTGCAGTCCTCTTGCAACCGTCAAGAAGCCACCGAAGCTGACCATAACGAATACCAAGAAAAAGCCACACTCTTTGATTCTCTTTTTCTTAACAACACGAAACGTCTTCTGCACAAACATATCCGCGATCAGAAACGCGATCACACCAAGAACCAGCACCAGCACAAAAAATAACGGTGCGGATATCCAGATCAAAACCGAATCAAAGAAGCTTGCAATGAGAATAGCACCAACATATGCCACACAGGCTCCAACACCCCAGCGAAAAACCGGCTGCAGCCACCGGAACGTCAACAGATCTCCAGCGCTCTCTATCTGTCTCTTCTGGTATGCGAAATACGCAAACAGATAGATGGCAACTGCGACGATCACGTAACTGGCAACAACAGTTCCTCCTCTATAGGACACTCCGGTGATCACCTCATCGCCCAGCTGATTATAGTAACTCATTTTGCTGAAATGCACATTGTTCTGCAGATAGTTGAGTGGTGAGAGAATTCTCATAATACGTGCAATTGGGACCGAACCGGATCCCAGTCCATATCCCAGAAACGTAATCACACTCTGTACCCCAAGCACCGCTCCTACCGACAGATAATTCAGCACGAAAAAATACACCGGAAGCGCAAAAAGCTGACCGGTAAACATAACACAGAATACCACCATCGAAAACAGGAAAAATGAGATTCCCATCACAGTAAGAAGCCATATTCCAATATACTGGACCAGAGCAATCCCGTTCGCCAGACTGACGATCACTGACAATAAGAACGTTATGATCTGCGGAATCCACATCATGCTGAGTCCACTGATCACATTCGTAAAGAAAAGCTCTTTTCTTGTAACCGGCAGCGCATGGATCATGTTCGCACTTTTTGCCGAAAACAGATAACTGAATAACGCCATGCCTGCCACGGTAACCACTGCTGCGATCACCCAGATATCAACTATCATCGAAAGACTATCTACCATCACGATAAATCTTCGCTCATTCGTTACCTTCGTCATCTGATGCAGTCCGGACCACATACGACCGCTGATCTTTACAATACCGTAAAGCAGATAGCACACCCAGATTGGCCAGTACAGCGCCATATTTTTCTTATAGATGGCTTTATTAAAAAAGGATGTCTTTGACTTCATAGTCTAAACCTCCCATCTCATAGACAAAAATTTCTTCCAGCGTCAAAGGCAGGATATCAACGATTGCCAGATTATCCCCCTCTGTACGGATTGCTTCCGCCGCTTCCTTGGGATTGCCGCGCACGATCATCGTATAGACTCTTCCGATATTGGACATATGCAGCACCTCAAACGGATCAGGAAGCTTCGGCATACCGGACTGACAGGCCACCTGAATCTTACAGATATTTCCCTGCAATTCACTTAAGGAACGCTCAATGATAACTTTTCCCTGGTTCATGATACCGACATGATCACACACATCTTCCAGTTCTCTCAGATTGTGCGAAGAGACAAGAACCGTCATTCCATTGTCCTGCACCTCTGCCATAAGAATACTCCAGATCTGTCTTCGCATCACCGGGTCCAGTCCGTCCACCGGCTCATCTAATATCATAAGCTTCGGCCTGCAGCAGATTGTAAGCCAGAACGCCACCTGTTTCTGCATTCCTTTCGAAAGCCTGCGGATATTTCTCTTAATGTCGATCGCAGGGAAAAATTCCTGCATCCGGTAGAACATTTTCTCATCAAACGCCGGATAGATGCCCTTATAATAGTGCATCATCTCAATCGCATCTGACTGAAGAAAATAGAAAAGCTCATCCGGTATGTAGGCAATCATTTCTTTGATCTTCCGGTTCTCATAAACCGGTTCTCCGGCAATATAAATTTCTCCCGCATCCTGACGGTACACACCGGTCAGGTGGCGGATCAGTGTCGATTTACCGGCACCATTCGGGCCGACCAGTCCATAGATATCACCAGTTCCGACACACATATTCACGCCGTCTAAAGCGCGAAAATTTCCAAAATTCTTTATCAGATTATTAACCTCTATCAAAATTCAGGTCTCCTTTGTCAAATCCGTAACTCGTCTGGTCAGTTCTCCCGCAGGAACCGACAGACCCGACAGTTCGATAACAAGTCGGTCAAACTTTTGCATCAGCTCGCTTTTCCTTGTGCTATCTACGCACTCCTGTGCTGCCACATAAGTACCTTTTCCCGGTATCGTGTACAGATAACCTTCCTGCTCCAATTCCATGTATGCCTGTTCCAGCGTCCTAGGATTAATTGTAAGCTTCGATGCCAGCTGACGGACCGGCGGCAGCTGTTCGCCTGTATGATATGCATTTGTAACAATCATCTTACGGATGCTTTCCTTGAGCTGTTCACACAAAGGCATCGCATCTCTGTAATTCAGCTGTATCACGCCTGTTCCTCCTGTAACCTGAAATATGTTAACTATCAAAAAGTTAACATGTAGCATCCGGCCTTTCATAGCCTGTTGTTATGCTTTCATGAACATTTTCAGTGTAACATACAATGTGAAACAGTAATTTAACAACTATGAAATAATTTCTTATTTTTTTCTTAATATCACTTACAATATGCAACAAGAAGGCGAAGTGTGTTACATACACCGTCCTTGTGACTTCGTTCATACCCGTGAGATGCATACACGCCTGAACCGATCAGACCGTGGCGCACATCGTATCCCGCCTCAAGTGCCACATCCACATCCGAACCGTAATGCGGATACACATCCACTGCAAAATCGATTGCATTTTCCTTCGCCGCCTGGATCATTCCCTTGACCACATCATAATGGTACGGACCGCATGAATCCTTCGCACAGATCGATACCTGATGTTCCGTACAGCTTAAGCCCTCTCCGACACAGCCCATATCGACAGAGATAATCTCTTTCACGCCCTCCGGAATCGAGGCAGCACCGCCGTGTCCGACCTCCTCGAATACCGTCACGTAATGATACTGTCTGTTTTTGAGTGTAATGTTCTCATCCTTTAAATACTTTGCGTAACCAAGCAAGATTCCGACACTTAACTTGTCATCGAGGAAACGGCTCTTGATATATCCGGTCTTGGTGATCACGGTTCTCGGATCAAAGCATACGATATCACCAGTCATGATACCAAGCTTTTCTGTGTCCTCCTTCGACTTTACATCCTCATCGAGCACAACCTCCATACCATCGTATGCGCGCTTCGTGTCATTGTAATCGCCATTGACATGAATGCTCGCATTGTCCAGCTGGAACGTCCCCTCAAATGTTCCGTCAAACTTTGTGATAATGCGGCAGTTCTCTGCCTCCGCATTGTTCGGATTCATACCGCCAAGCGGTGTCACACGAAGATTTCCATTCGACTTCACTTCCGCAACCATCGCACCGAGCGTGTCCGTATGTGCCGCCAGAAGAAGCCCGTTCTCTTCATCCTCTCCGCCGATCTCTACAAGCACGCCGCCCTTGACCGTCATCTTCGGATCATAACCAAGCTTCTTATACTCATCCATCACAAACAAAGCGGCTTCCTTTGTGTAGCCGGTCGGGCTGTCGATTGCAAGCAGTCTTGTCGTCACATCCAGAATATAATCTACATAGTTGTTCATATCTTTCTTACTCATAATCTCTTCCTTACTTTCTTTTTCTACTTATCATTCTATCGTTCCATGTTTCTCAAATCAAAACTACCATCGATTCGCTTGAAACACTGTACGATCTACGCCTCTTTAAGCATCAGGAATGCCCCAAGATTTCCACGCTTTCCCTTACTTGCCCTATGGGAAAAAAGCAATCGTTCATTGCAGCACGTACAGATATTGGTGACCGCAAGATGTTCCTTCTTAATTCCGGCATCAAGCATCACGATCTCATTGGATCTCCACAGATCAAGCTGATACTTCCCGTTTCCTTTGTCGAGCAGAATTTCTCGCTCATGCCCGGCAAACGCTTCTTTGAAAGCATCCGCCACATCCTCACTCACCTCGTAACAGGCCTGACAGATGGACGGGCCAATCGCCGCATACACATCCTTAGGATCTGTCCCGAATTCTTCCTTCATCTTAGTAAGCGTTGCCTGCCCCATCCTCGACACCGTGCCTCTCCATCCGGAATGACTGAGTCCGATCGCACGGTGCACCGGATCCACGAAATAAAGCGGCACACAATCCGCATAAAACGTTGCAAGAATCAGTCCCGGCTCATCGGTCACAAGTCCATCCACATCTGTGTAAGGACGTTCCCTCGTAATTCCGTATCCGCCACACGAACCATCCACACGCACTACATTCGTTGTGTGTGTCTGATCCGAACAGACAATATCCGTCTCCTCTTTGCCAAAGGCAGCTGCAATCCTGCGGTAATTCTCCTTTACCGCATCCGGATCATCCCCTCTGGTAAAACTCAGATTCAGGCTTTCAAAAATGCCTTTGCTCACACCACCCTCACGTGTTGTGAAAGCATTCTTAACAATCCCCGTCTCATCAAGAAGCGGGAAGTACAAAAGAGGAAGCATCCCTCCTTCCCCACAGTCATATTCCTGCAGCTTAAGGATCTCTTCCTCATTCTTTCTTTTTAATTCACCATACTTCATTTTATTCTCCAAATGCGTTGCGTAGCAACGTAATTTCATTTCCCTCAATCGCCACAACATCAAACCGGCAGGCCGTATCTAAATTAAGTTTCTTCTTCATAAGATAATATCTCGCCACCTTGAGGATCTGCATCTGCTTGTGCAATCCGACCGCTTCAAGCGGCGATCCACAGGTGGTTCCTCTGCGGTATTTCACTTCGATGAAACACAAATATTCCCCATCCCGCGCGATCAGATCGATCTCACCGCTTCTGCAGCGGTAATTCTGTTCTAAGATGACATATCCCTGCGCCTTCAGATACTCTGCCGCCAGCTTCTCATACTCTCCCCCAAGCTGTCTTTTGTTCATCCCTTCTCCTGTCAAACGTTCCTTCATACTTTCTGCTTCTCTTCCGCAGTCATAAACCGAGGCAATGAAAACATCCCATGATCATATTTTCTTACTTACCTTGCATTGTCCAGCTTTGCCTTCATGCGATCCATATCATCGACAAACACAAGGATCTCCGCAACAACCTCGTAAAGCTCCGGTGGAATCATATCCCCGATCTGCAGCTTCGAAAGTGTTGCTGCAAGCTTATTATCCTTATAGGTAGGAACCTTGTTCTCCTTCGCGGTCTCTATGATCTTCTCTGCAATCTTGCCTTTGCCGGTCGCAAGGATCTTCGGGGCTGCATCTCCCGGATCATAAGAGATGGCTACCGCAGTCTTATCTTCTTCCTTTTTTTCAGACGCTTTTCCAAACTGAAATGGTTTAAAATCTTCCATAACCTATGCCCTCATATCAAATGAATAACGATGCAGCTGTCCTGCTGATGGCTGATCCTTCTTCAGAAAATCCTCCACAAAATTTACATGCTTCGACTCATTTTCCACTGTGACGCTGCACTGATAGCCTTTCTTTGCAAGCTTCTCTTCCAGAATCGGAATATTCGCCATCAAAAGATCATACGCACCATCATTCTCCAGATAAAACTTTGTATTCACTTTATGATTCAACATCTTGACCGAGACATCCGTAGATCCCAGGTGATCCATATCCAGATGCAAAAAGGCTGTCAGTTCCTTATCGCCCTCTGCCAAAGCCTTCTTATTCGTGTACACATAAAGCTGGCCGCTCGCATTCTGGCCGGACATCTTGAGAGGAATCTGTACATAAGTATATGCCTGGTTCACCTGATTCATAAACTCAATATTGCTCCGGACATCTGCTGCAAGCTGTGTCACATTCGCATTCTCCTGACCGGATGCCTTCATTGCTTCCGTCAGCCTCGTAAGCTGTCCTTCCATCTTCTCGTAAAGTTTTCCGATCTTGTCCGGCTCCTTCAAATCCTCCGGTGTCAGCATCCACTGCTGCTCCATCGTATCCTTCACCAGTGACTTAAATTCATTCGACGCAAAAAGTCTTCCAAGCGACTCCCTCGCCACAGGGAGTGGATCCTTAAGAATCTGCTGAAGATCCTTTAACACTTCCACCACACCGCTGTCCTTCGTATACGAAGTCGAATCCGTTCCAAGTACTTTGCCGAGTAACGCATTCAGGTTGTTCTGCTGCTCCTCACTGAGTACTGCTCCAAGTGTATGTGGTGTCTGATTGGCAACCGGAAGTTCTTCTACCGGAACACCACCGGCTTCCACAGGCTGTCCGTTTTCATCCAGAACCATTTGTGCCGTTCCTTCTGTCTGGCCTGCCTCAGTTCCTGCAGTATTTGACACTGCTGTATCTTCCATCGTCTCCTGCTGCATCAATTGATCCCCGGACAGAATTTCTCCTGCTGCATCCGCCGTCACAACAGAAGAAGCCGCCTGCTCCGGAACATCCGGCAGATTCTCCGAAATCACAGAAAGGATTTTCTCCCCCATGCCCCGCATCTGATCTACCGGAAGATCCTCTCCCTGCAGTGCCTGCGGCAGCTCGTCGATAAAATGCTCCATCTGATCCGTGATTGCCTGCTTATCATCCAGATAATTTTCAAACTGCGCGGCATTCTCCGGTGTAATCGGAATTCCAAGCTTTTTCAGCTGCACCAGCGTCTGCACATCAATATCCGGATTTGCACTGACGAGTCGCGCCATCTGTTGTAAACTGTTTCGATCGATCGGCATCTGCTCCTGCATCATCCGGTTGACCATGGACAGATGATCCGCATCCACCGCAAGTCCTGCCACATTGAGTGCCGTCATCAGCGTATAATTGACACCATTTCCATCTACCACAAATGGGCGGATCGCAATCTGCGTTCCATCATTGGATTTCACCTGAAAGAACATCGACTGTCCTATGGAAAGCGGCACTTTTCCCTCCATACGTGCAGAAAGTTGCTGTCCGTTCGACAAGGCAAGGGTCACGCGTCCATTCTTCATCGAACTGACCGTTCCCTCAAAAATATTACCCTTGGTCAGAGATCTGAGTGATGCCACAAGATTCTCCACACCTTTGGTTCCGGTCAGTTTATCCGTACCGGAGGTTATCGTCTGATGATATTGTCCCACCAAATCTGATATCTGCATACTTTCGCACCTTGCTTTCCATATTATTGCAAAATTCCTTTTATAAATGATGCTCTGTGGATGGGTGTCGGTCCTAATGTTTTCAGCGCCTGGATATGCTCCTGCGAACCATATCCTTTATTTTTTGCAAAACCGTATCCCGGATAGATCTCCTCATACGTCTCCATCATGCGATCTCTCGTCACCTTTGCAATAATGGATGCTGCACCGATGGAAATGCTCTTTGCATCGCCTTTGATGATCGGCACCTGTCTGATATCCACCATTGGGATCGTGACCGCATCGTTAAGAAGCAGATCCGGTTTAGGGTCAAGCTTTCCGATTGCCTGCCGCATCGCCTCATAAGTCGCCTGCAAGATATTGATCTCATCGATCCGCTCCGGCCCGATCATACCGATTCCGGTTGCCACAGCTTTCTCCATAATGACATCATAGAGTTCCTCCCTCTTCGCCGCGGAAAGCTGCTTCGAGTCATTGATATAGAGGATGTCACAATCTTTCGGCAATATGACAGCCCCCGCAACCACAGGTCCGGCAAGCGGTCCTCTTCCAACCTCATCGATTCCACAGATATATGTATAATTATCGTATTCTTTCTCGTATTTCTTTAATGCTTCCGTGCGCGCAATCTCATCCTGAAGCTTCTGGTAACGCTTTCCGGCGGTCTGTACAAGTTTTTGCACACCCGCACGCGCATCTGTTTTGTACTGTTCAACAAAAGCCGGAAGAAGACTTATATCCGTCTCCTCCAGCTTCTGCTTAATCTCTCCGATTTTCTCTGCCATAGTTTCCCTGTTTCCTCACATTTGCCACTTCAATTTCTAATTCCGTGCCAAATACTCCTTTTGTCATTTCCTGTCTTACATTCATCCTGTTACGGTCTCTCAAGTGTAATCCGTCCGAGACATCCGCTTCGGAATTCGTCGATCAGAAGCGTTGCTGCCTTACTGTAATCGAGCTCGCCGCCCTTGCTGATACACTTGCGGTTTTCTGCGATCTGACACAGAATCTCAGGATCCTTTGCGGACTCATCCACATCGTAACGCTCCTTTAAGATTCCCGCATACTGCTCCTTTAAGAACCTGATCAGTTCGATTGCAAGCTCATCAATATTTAAGATCTCATCCTTGATCGATCCGATCAAAGCAAGACGCAGTCCCACCTGCTGATCTTCAAACTTCGGCCAGAGAATTCCCGGCGTATCAAGCAGCTCCACATTCTTATTTAAGCGGATCCACTGCTTTCCCTTCGTTACGCCCGGCTTATTACCGGTCTTGGCACATACCTTTCCCGCATAGGAATTGATAAATGTGGACTTGCCGACATTCGGAATACCGACTACCATCGCACGCACCGGGCGGTTCTTGATACCACGTTTTCTGTCACGCTCAATCTTCTCCTTGCAGGCCTCCATGATAATGTCGGTGATCGACTTCATGCCCGCCTTGCTCCGCGCATCCAGACTCACCACATAATATCCTTTATCCTTAAAAAAGCGACTCCACGCATCCGTCGCGCGCGGATCTGCCAGATCCGACTTATTCATTAGGATCAGCCGGTACTTATTCTTTCCAAGCTCATCAATGTCCGGATTTCGGCTGCTGAGCGGAATACGCGCATCCACCAGTTCCACAACCAGGTCTATGAGTTTAATATCTTCCTGCATCTGACGCTTTGCTTTCGTCATATGTCCAGGATACCATTGAAAATTCATATCTTTACCATCCTTATCTATTATTAATGCAAAAATCCCATATGTCCGATCGACTTAAAATGGAACCATGCCTTACCGATGATGTACTCCTTCTTCACGTTACCGATATTCGCCAATCGGCTGTCCTCACTGTTGTTACGGTTGTCTCCGAGCACGAAATACTCATCCGTCCCAAGCTTGATCTCCTCGGAAGCTACACCCGGATCATCGATCGACGCAACCGTCGTTGTCTCCTCATACATCGCACCGTTCACATAGACTGCGCCGTCATGGATCCATACCTTATCCCCCGGTCCAGCGATCACACGGCGCACATAATAGTGCGACTTCTGGTTGCCATTCGGCAGGAATACCACAATGTCCCCCTGCTTCGGGCTCGAAAAACTATATACAAAGCGATTCACAAGAATCTGCTCCTCATTATCGAGCGTATCCTTCATCGCCGTACCGACCACGCTCGTCCGCATTCCAAAGAACGTCACAAGCGTATATGCGATCAGCACAACGACCGCACACTCGATCACCCACGATAAGATTTCCTTAAAAAGCGGCACATTTAATTTCTTGCGCCGTCTGCTGAAATTCAGTCCACTTCGTCTTCTCACGTTACTCTCCTTCGCATAAAACTATCAAACCTATGATAGCTTATACGCCCCTTTATTTCAAGTTTTATCGTTATCCGTTTGTACAATACAAAGAAAAAAGCTGGTACAAAATCTTGTACCAGCCTTTGAAGCAAAATTATTATTTTACTAACTCTTTAACCTTGGCAGCCTTACCAATACGATCTCTTAAGTAGTAGAGTTTTGCACGACGAACTTTACCCTTACGAACGATCTCAACCTTCTCTACGTTCGGGGAATGAAGTGGCCATGTCTTCTCAACACCAACACCGTTAGAAAGCTTTCTTACAGTGAAAGTAGCACGGTTGCTTCCGCCCTGCTTCTTAATAACAGTTCCCTCAAATACCTGGATACGCTCTCTGTTACCCTCTTTGATCTTACCGAATACCTTAACAGTATCTCCTACGGAAAACTGTGGTGCATCAGCCTTTAACTGCTCTGCCTCAATGTTCTTGATAATTTCACTTGCGTTCATTTTGTGACCTCCTAATTATTTTGACGTTCTTAATGCATCTCTTGCAACAGAGGACCATCATTCTTTTATTCACAACATTAGTAATCTATCATAGTTTATCCCTAATTGCAAGGATTTTTTCTTCAAAAAGGCGATTTTCTTATCAATTGTCAAGCACAGATTCTGCCCAGCCCATCCAGACAATGGTTCCCTTCGCAAAGCAGATACCCATCTTCTCCTGCAGGCGACTGGAAGCCTCGTTGCCAAGCACAACCTGTCCATACGGAATCTCGCCGCGCTCCACCGCCAGATTCATGCAGTATGTCTCAAGTGCCATCGCAACGTGGCGCTTGCGATACTCCGGAAGTACATAGAGCATTCCGATGCTGCCCTCCTCGTGATTCGCGATAAAACCGACGATCTTCTCGTCATAGAACGCGCCGTACACCGCACCGTGGCGGATACGTTCTGATACATACTCGCTCGTGCCGATCTCACTGTAATGCTCCGCCACAAACGGAATATATTCTTCCGTCAGTGTACGGATCGCAAAGCCATCTTCGCCGCGTCCATCCGGTCCGTACAGACCGCGCACCGGAAGCTTCTCCCTTCTTGTGTAAGCACCCTGCAGACATTCCATATCTTCCTTAAGATGGAAATGCATCTCCATCAGAGGCACCATCTCTCTTTGATGAAGTACGATACATTCGATTCTTTCATCTTTCGCAAGTTTCAGTGGCAGTTTCCATTCCATCTGAGGCACACCACTCATCCTTGTATGGAAATATATCCCTGTCACGATATCGCGAAGAAGGATTTCATCCGCATCATGATAGACAATTCGTGCGCGTCCCCGGTTGATCAGCTCGATCATATCAATATGAAGCAACTTCTGTCGCATCATGCACTTCTTGCATTCCTGCAGTTCTTCGTATTTTGCATACAGATCCGGGCGACGTTCCTGTGTTCTGATTACAGACTGCTCCAACCGCCACTCATTGATCTTTTTCTGATTTCCAGACAGAAGCACCTGTGGCACCTTCTTATCATGCCAGACTTCCGGGCGGGAATACTGCGGATACTCAAGGAGATTTCCGTGAAACGACTCGGTCTCCGCCGACTGATCATTGTTAAGTACATCCGGAACCAGTCTTGCCACCGCATCGACAATGACCATGGAAGCCAGTTCCCCACCGGTCAGCACGTAATCACCGATCGAGACATAATCCGTCACGACCTCCTCGAGCACACGCTCATCGATGCCCTCATAGTGTCCACACAACAGGATGAGATCATCACAGGCAGCAAAATCCTGCGCCATCTGCTGCGTAAAAGGTGTTCCCTGCGGTGTCACATAGACCACACGTTTCTTCGCACCTTCCGGGATCTTATCCGCAACGCTTCTGTACGCATCGTACACCGGCTGCGCCTGCATCAGCATTCCTGCGCCTCCACCGTACGGATAATCATCCACCTTTGCATGCTTATCGAGTGTGTAATCACGAATGTTGGTCGCTTCGATCGCTATCTTATTCTGTTTGACCGCACGCCCCGTGATGCTCGTGAGAAGCCCGTTCATCACCATCTCCGGAAAAAGCGTCAGTATATGAAACCTCATAATGTCCTCCTAACGCAGTCCATCGAGCAGATGCAGTACGATCGTTCCAGCTTCAATATCAACATTGACTACACAGTCTTTGATTGCCGGGACAAGCAGATCCGGTGTACCCTCTTTGCTGATCACATACACATCGTTGGCTCCGGTCTGCAATACATCTGTGATCTCACCTAAATCCTCTCCCTCATCGGAACTTGCTTTAAGACCGATCAGATCCGCGATAAAATACTCATTTTCTGCGAGTTCGACCGCATTGTCTCTTGTCACGAGCAGCTTCGCCTGACGGAACCGCTCCACATCATTTATATTGTCATATCCTTTGAACTTTAAGATTACCAGATTCTTGAAGAACTTTACGCTTGTAATCTCCATATCCAGCTTTTCTCTTCCCGTATCCAGGATCACATTTTTCAATTTCTTAAAACGTGCACTGTCATCCGTTGTCGGAAATACCTTGACTTCGCCGCGCACACCGTGCGTTGTCGTCACAACGCCAACCTGTAACAAATCTTCCATACACATTCTCCTAATTCGTGCTACGCTCCCTTTTTCACATAAAGTGAATAACTACCTTTCGCCCACCTTGCCCGAAGCTGCCTCTTTATTTGATTACTAGTTATCCAGAATTTCGAATTTATCGCGATTTTCTTTTCCCTTATTGATAATTTATGTTCGCCAAAGTTTGGACAATTCCGAAAGCGGTTGTTCGCCGAGACAACAAATGCGTCCGTAGCATTTGTGTCCGGCGGACACCGCTACGGAATGGTTCAAACATTGTCGGACACAAAACTTAAGGGAAAAGAGAAATCACAGATAAATTCAAAAATTCTGTCTAAAACCGTATTCAAATAAAGAGACAGCTTCGGGCAATCAGCAGGCTTTCGGTACTTTCATCTTAATGTAAGAAAAAGGAGCATAGCGAATCACTATGCTCCTTTGATTACTGCATAATCTCTACAATAACCTTCTTGTCTTCTTTGGAAGCTGCTGCCTTAACCACAGAACGAATTGCCTTGGCGATACGTCCCTGCTTACCGATGACCTTGCCCATATCGGACTGTGCGACACGAAGTTCAACGATGGTTCCCTTCTCGCTTTCAGTCTCGGTTACAACAACCTCGTCCGGAAAATCAACGAGTGATTTTGCAATTACTTCAACTAATTCTTTCATTACAGCCACCCCTTATTTCCTATTTTTCGATACCAGCTGCCTTGAAGATTTTGTTAACGGTCTCTGTTGGCTGTGCGCCTGTAGATAACCACTTCTTAGCAAGCTCTGCATCAACATGATACTCGCTAGGATCCTTAGTTGGATCGTAAGTTCCGATCTCTTCGATGCATCTTCCGTCTCTTGGAGAGCGGGAATCTGCAACTACGATTCTATAGAAAGGAGCCTTCTTCTGTCCCATTCTTCTTAATCTGATCTTTACTGCCATTGATTTTCACCTCCTCATAGGTTTTGTTAATTTTATCTAAAAGGGAAGTCCTTTGAACATTCCTCTTTTACCACGCTTACCGCCCATCATACCAGGCATCTGTTTCATCATCTTCTTCATCTGTTCAAACTGCTTGACCAGACGGTTAACCTCTGCGACGTCCACACCTGCACCTTTTGCAATACGATTCTTGCGGCTTGGATTCAGCAGGTTCGGATTTGTCCGCTCCTTCGGTGTCATAGAGTGGATGATCGCCTCTACGCGCTTCATGCTTTTCTCGGCTTCATCGGTATCGATCTCCGGCATCTTACCGGCTCCCATACCAAGCCCCGGCATCATTCCCATCAGACTGGAAAGTCCGCCCATTTTCTTCATCTGACTCATCGACTCTAAGTACATGTCGAAGTCAAACTCATTCTTGCGCATCTTCTGCTCAAGTTCCTTGGCTTTCTCCTCGTCGATGTTCTCCTGTGCCTTCTCGATCATCGTCAGCACATCGCCCATTCCAAGGATTCTTGAAGCCATACGATCCGGATAAAACTGCTCCAGATCCGACAGTTTCTCACCCATTCCTGCGTACAGGATCGGCTTGCCTGTCACGGCGCGGATGGAAAGTGCCGCACCACCTCTTGTGTCACCGTCCAACTTGGTGAGCACAACACCATCGATGCCAATCTTCTCATCGAAGGTCGAAGCTACGTTGACAGCATCCTGTCCGGTCATGGCATCCACAACCAGGATTGTCTGGAATACGTCGACTGCTTCTTTTATCTCAACCAGCTCGGCCATCATCTCTTCATCCACATGAAGACGACCGGCGGTATCAATAATCAATACATTGTAATCATTTTTCTTTGCATGTTCCACTGCTGCTTTTGCAATGTCTGCCGGGCGGTTCTTATCTCCCATGGAGAAGACCTCCACACCCTGCTTCTCTCCGTTGATCTGCAACTGTTCGATTGCAGCCGGACGATACACATCACATGCGGCAAGAAGTGTCTTCTTACCTTTGGTCTTAAGCTTGCCTGCGATCTTGGCAGTCGTTGTCGTCTTACCGGCACCCTGTAAACCAACCATCATAATGACCGTCAGTTCCTTGCCCGGGCGAAAAGCGATCTCCGTTGTCTCGGAGCCCATGAGATTTACCATCTCTTCGTTTACGATCTTGATGACCATCTGTCCGGGATTGAGTCCGCTCATAACATCCTGGCCGATCGCGCGCTCCTGCACATCCTTTACAAACTTCTTAACAACTCTAAAGTTAACATCCGCTTCAAGCAGAGCCATCTTGACTTCACGGAGTGCCGTCTTGACGTCATCCTCCGTAAGTCTGCCCTTGCTGCGCAGATTCTTAAATACATTCTGCAGTTTTTCGGAAAGACTGTCAAATGCCATCCTACAACTCCTCTATAATCTGATTCGATATTGCCTCTATCCGCTCCACAAGCTGTTCATCCTTTGACTCATGGAACTGCTCAGTCAATGTGTGAATGGTCTCCACATCCTTCTTAACGGATAAGAACTTTCTTACCAAATGAAGCTTCTTCTCATAATCAGCAAGCTTCTTGTTGCATCGCTTGATCATGTCCGCGACACCCTGTCTGCTGATCCCCTCCTCACCGGCAATCTCACCGAGCGAGAGGTCGTTAAATACGAAGTCTTCATAGATACGGCGCTGATGTTCGTTCAACAGTTCGCCATAAAAATCATATAAATAGGTCTGTTCTAATTTTTCTTCCACATCAATCACCTTGGATACTTTACCATAACATAAAAGAGGTGTCAAGTATTTTTTCTTGACACCCAATAAATATTCTAATCCGTTTATCCGTCAAATAAATAAGCTGCTTTGACTGCAAGCAGTCACGCAGCTCATTTGCTTGACGGAAGTATTCGATCAGATCATCGTTCTCACGATCTTCGGCATATATCCGGCCTTCTCCAAAGCCTTAATAATCTGGTTCTTATGATTGGTTCCGAAACACTCCAATGTAATACGAAGTTCCACAGCCGCGTTACGGTTTGTTGATACGAACTGGTTGTGCTCAAGCTTGATAACATTACCCTGCTCCTTGGCAAGACGATCTGCAACCTTTGCAAGTTCACCCGGCTTATCCGGAAGAAGTACAGATACCGTAAAGATACGATCTCTGAAGATCAGTCCCTGCTGCACAACAGAAGACATCGTAATAACATCCATATTTCCTCCACTAAGGATGGAAACCACTCTCTTGCCTTTGACATTCAGATGCTTTAATGCCGCAACAGTCAGAAGTCCTGAATTCTCAACAACCATCTTGTGGTTCTCGACCATATCAAGGAAGCTGACAACAAGCTCATCGTCCGTTACCGTGATAATATCGTCCAGATTCTTCTTGATATATGGGAAAATCTTGCTTCCCGGTGTCTTTACTGCAGTACCGTCCGCGATCGTATTGACGCTCGGAAGGGTTGTCACCTTGCCGGCCTCAAAGGAAGCCTGCATACAGTTCGCACCTGCCGGCTCCACACCGATCACTCTAATCTTCGGATTGAGAAGCTTCGCCAGTGTCGATACACCGGTTGCCAGTCCGCCGCCGCCGATTGGAACAAGAATATACTCAACCAAAGGAAGCTCCTTAAAGATTTCCATCGCGATCGTTCCCTGACCTGTAGCAACTGCAAGGTCATCGAACGGATGAATGAACGTATATCCGTTCTTCTCCGCAAGCTCGAGTGCATGAGCGCATGCCTCATCGTACACATCACCATATAATACAACCTCTGCGCCATAACTCTTCGTACGGTTTACTTTGATCAGAGGAGTTGTTGTCGGCATTACGATGACAGCCTTGCATCCGTAGCATTTTGCCGCATAAGCCACACCCTGCGCATGGTTTCCTGCGGAAGCAGTGATAAGCCCCTTCTCTCTCTCCTCGTCCGTCAGTGTGCTGATCTTGTAATAGGCACCTCTTACCTTGTATGCACCGGTGAACTGCATATTCTCCGGCTTTAAATAAACCTTGTTTCCGGTCTGGTCGCTTAAGAAGTCGCTGTACACGAGTTTTGTCTCAAGAGTTACCTCTTTGACCTTCTCGCTTGCCTCCTCAAATTTATCTAATGTTAACATTTTTCCTATTCCTCCTCACTGCTCTCATTCTTCACATCGAACAATGCATTCACAAACTCATCCGAATCAAATTTCTGTAAATCATCGATCGTCTCTCCGACACCGATATATTTCACCGGCACTGCAAGCTCCGACTGGATTGCTACCGCAATACCGCCTTTTGCTGTACCGTCCATCTTCGTTAAGACAATACCGGAAATCTTCGCCACATCCGAGAATTCTCTTGCCTGTACCAAAGCGTTCTGTCCCGTTGTCGCATCGAGCACAACAAGCGTCTCGCGGTAAGCTTCCGGATATTCTTTCTCTAAAATACGGTTGATCTTGCCAAGCTCGTTCATGAGATTCTTCTTATTATGAAGTCTTCCTGCCGTATCAACGAGGAGTACGTCCGCATTGCGCGCCTTGGCAGCGGCAGTTGCATCATATACGACAGATCCCGGATCTGCCCCTTCCGTGCCACCAATCATATCAACACCCGAGCGGTTCGCCCACTCCTTTAACTGGTCTCCGGCTGCTGCACGGAACGTGTCCGCACCTGCAAGGACAACCTTCTTGCCCTGACTCTTCAGCTTTCCTGCAAGCTTGCCGACGGTTGTTGTCTTGCCGACACCGTTGACGCCGATCACAAGTACCACCGACTTCTCATTCTCGAAACGATACGCCGTCTCCTCAACCTTCATCTGTTCCTTGATACTGTCGATCAGAAGCTGCTTGCACTCTGCCGGATCCTTGATATGGTTCTCCTTCACCTTATCGCGGAGATCATCGAGAATTGCTTCCGTCGCCTTCACACCGAGATCTCCCATGATCAGGATTTCTTCCAGCTCCTCGTAAAACTCCTCGTCGATCTTGGAAAATCCGCTGAATACCGCATCAATTCCGGATACAATGTTATCTCTCGTCTTCGCCAGTCCGGCAACCAGCCGGCTGAAAAAGCCTTTCTTTTCCTCGCTCATTCATCTATCCTTTCCTATCTTACTGCTATGACACAAAGGTTTCTACGCTTCCTTCGCTGACACTTTCATCAAAATCTCTGTTTGCCTTATCATTCCGTGAGATCATTCTCGATCAGGTTGACCGACACAAGCGTCGATACACCTTTTTCCTGCATCGTGATTCCGTAGAGTCGGTCAGCGGCTGCCATCGTACCTCGTCGATGCGTGATAACAATAAACTGTGTATTCTTCGTCAGCTTATTCAGATAACTTGCAAAACGCGTAACGTTCGAATCGTCAAGCGCTGCCTCGATCTCGTCAAGCAGACAGAACGGAGACGGCTTTAATGCCTGGATTGCAAACAATAACGCAATCGCAGTCAGTGCCTTCTCTCCACCGGACAGCTGCATCATATTCTGAAGTTTCTTTCCCGGCGGCTGCGCGATAATACGGATGCCACACTCTAAGATATCCTCATCCTCGACAAGTTCGAGTGTTCCGTGTCCGCCACCGAACAGATGCTTGAACGACGCATCAAACTCTTTCTGGATCTCTGCAAACTTCTCAGAGAACTGTTTGCGCATTCCACTGTCAAGATCCTCGATAATTCCTACCAGCGTCTGTTCCGCCTCAACCAGATCGTCATGCTGTCCCTTTAAGAACTGATAACGCTCCGATACTTCCTTATATTCTTCGATCGCATTGACATTGACATCGCCAAGCTTACGGATCTCATCCTTAACCTCGGCAACCATCTTCTTTAACGCAGTCAGATCATCGTAGATGTCATTCTGCAATTCAAGTGCCGCATGCGGTGTCAGTTCATACTCTTCCCACAGATAGTTTGTCTGATACTCACCGGCTTCCTTCAACTTCTCTCTCTGATTATTCAGACGGAAGATTTCCTTATCCAGATCATTGCATCGCTTGGAGATTTCCTCCTGCTTCTGGAAAAAGCCTCTGTAATCGGCAGACATCTGCTCCTTTTTGGCAACGCTCTCGCGTAATTCCTCTTCCAGCTTTCCATGAGACTCGCCGGAAGCAGCGATGGTCTTCTTAATCTCTTCAATATCCTGCCGCTTCTTCTTCGCGTCTTCCTTGGACTGTGCAGCATTCTCAAGAAGATCTGCGCGCTCCGCGTCAAACTTCTCGACTTCTCCATTGATACGATCAATGTTGACCTGTGCAAATTCTACCTTCTGCTTAATGTTTGCAGTCTCGAGCTGGATATTGGACAGTTTCTGGGATGCTTCATTTTCAAGCTTCGCCTGCTCCTCTAAAATCTTCTGGAACGCGTTTGATTCCTCGTTGATCTCCTGCTCACGCTTCTTGGAGTACTCGATCTCATCGAGAATCTGCTTCTTATTATTGTCGATTTCCTCAATCTGCTGCTCGATCTGCTGCTTTTCACCCATAAGACCAGTGAACACAGCCTCACTCTCATTGCGCTGCTGCTTCGCACGATCCACATTCATCTTCGCCGTGTTCTGAACAAGATACTTCTGCTGCAGTTCCTCCTTGACCTGATCCAGCTCATCCGCATTCAGCTCAATCGCCGTACGGATGTCTTCTCTCCGGTTCTTAAGCTCGGAAAGTTCTTTTCGGATCGAGTCAACCTTCTGCTCCAGTTCCTCAATCTCACGCTTTCTCGCAAGAAGATTCGAGGAATTCTTGAATGCACCACCGGTCATGGATCCACCGGGACTTAAGTATTCACCCTCTAATGTAACAATATGTAAACTGTAATGATTCTTCTTCGCCAAAGCGATCGCATGGTCGATCGTATCCACAACAAGCACTCGTCCGAGTAGATAAGCTGCTACTTCATCGTACTTCTTGTCACACTTGACCAGACGGTTTGCGATACCAAGCACTCCCTCTTCATCGAGCAATGTTTCATTCTTCGGATTCCCTTTGGCACTGACGCTCGTCAGTGGAAGGAAAGTCGCACGTCCAAGACGATTCTGCTTCAAGAAGCCAATCATCTTCTTCGCTGTACTTTCATCCTCTGTTACGATATTCTGGATATTTCCGCCCAAAGCCGTCTCGATCGCTGTCTCGTACTTCTTCTCGACCTGGATCAGATCCGATACAACACCAAGCAGGCCCGGATTGGACGCTTTTTGCTCCATTACTTTACGGATACTGTTTCCATATCCATCGTAGCGCTCCGCAATATTCTTCAGTGATTCCAGTCTTGACTGCTGCTTATGGAACGCCGTCTGGTTCTCCTCAAGCTTCCTTCCATTCTCGCGCAGCTTGTCGCGCCATTCTTTCTCTTTACCGGTAAGTTCTTCTTCCTTTTTCTTTAAGTCGATAATCTCTAAGCTTACCGCTTCCAGTTCCTTCTGGTAATCAGAGAGAACCGTATTCAAATCCGCTTCCTGTGTCTTACGGTCAAGCAGGCGTTTGCCAAGCTCTGCCTTACGGATGTTGATCTGTTCGAGCATCGTATCAAAACGCTGCTGCTTGGACTGGATTCCAGCCTTATTATTCAGCAGCTCATAGAGTTCCTTCTGTCCGTTCTCGATTCCCTGATTGCAGCGTGCAATCTCCTGCTGTACCGCAGTCAGTTTCTCCTGTGCCTCATTCTGTCTGTTCTGCACTTCAAGAAGCTGCTCATCCAGTTGTTCTTTTTCTGCGATATAAGTCGCACTCTGTTCGCTGCGCTGCGCCTTCTCCTGATCAATCGCATCCAGTCGGCTTTGCAGATGCTCATCGGTCATCTCCGCCGTGTGAATCTGCTCCGTCAAGATCTGGATCTGGCTTTCTAACTTCTCCTTCATCACAGAAGTATTGCTGATATTCTCACGGATGGAATTGATCTTCTCATCCATCTGAGCCATACTCTGTCCCAGCTGCTCATATTCCGTGCGGATCTTCTCATAATCCGCATTGCTCTCTTTCAGCTGTGCATCTGCGATCTGAAATTTATCTTCCACATCCTTCTGCTGCGAACGGATCTGCTCCGACTCGAGCAAAAACATATTGACATCGTACTCTTTGAGTTCGCTTTTCTTCTTCAGATAAGTCTTTGCCTTCTCCGACTGACGTTCCAACGGTCCGACCTGGCGCTCCAGCTCGGCTAAAATATCATTCACACGCACCAGATTGTCACGCTCGTTTTCCAGCTTTTTCTGTGCGGTTGCTTTACGTTTCTTAAATTTTACGATTCCGGCAGCCTCATCGAAAAGTTCTCGTCTCTCCTCCGGCTTACCACTTAAGATCCGGTCGATCTGTCCCTGTCCGATGATCGAGTAACCTTCCTTACCGATACCGGTATCATAGAAAAGCTCCGATACTTCCTTTAAGCGGCACGGACTTCCGTTGATCAGATACTCACTCTCGCCGGAACGGTACAAGCGTCTTGCAACTGTCACTTCCTCATAATCGATTGCCAGCTGATGATCCGAATTATCGAGGGTGATTGCAACATATGCGTAGCTGAGCGGCTTACGGTTCTCCGTTCCCGCAAAGATGACATCCTGCATGGAAGAACCTCGCAGCTGCTTCACTGACTGCTCACCGAGCACCCAGCGCACTGCATCCGCAACATTACTCTTACCGCTTCCGTTCGGTCCTACGATTCCCGTAATTCCTTTATGAAAATCAAATACGATCTTGTTGGCAAACGATTTAAAGCCGTGTACCTCAATACTTTTTAAATACATGTTTCACTCCCTTTTTTGGCACGGATGGAAAGCAGTGCCTGATAGGCAGCCTCCTGCTCCGCCGCTTTCTTCGTATGTCCTGTGCCGGATCCGATCACACGCTCCCCGATGCGTGCTTCCACCTCAAAACTCTTATTGTGGTCCGGTCCCTCCTCATGTGTGAGTACATACGTAAGCTGCTCATGTTCTCCCTGCACAACCTCCTGCAGGATAGTCTTGCTATCATAAAAGAGCTGCTTGTGCTCAATATCCGTTAAAATATATTTTAACACAAACTCTTTTGCATTAGCAAAACCACCATCTAAATAGATTGCTCCGATTACTGCCTCCAGCGCGTCAGAAAGAATGGATTTTCTTCCTCGTCCTCCGGTCAGATCCTCTCCTCGTCCAAGGCGCAGATAGTCGCCGAGCCCGATCTCTTTTGCACAGATGGCAAGCGTCGGTTCGCACACCAGACTCGCACGCAGCTTCGTGAGCTCTCCCTCCGGCTGATCCGTATAATTCTTGTACAGAAAATCACTGGAGATAATCTCAAGAACAGCATCTCCTAAGAACTCTAGTCTCTCATTGTCCGAAAGCTTCTTCATATGCTTCTCATTCGCATAGGAACTATGCGTGAGTGCCTGTGTAAGCAGCTTCTCATCGTTAAACTGATAGCCGATCTTCTGCTGAAACTCTTTTGGTTCTTTCATAATTCATATCCTTTCTGCCAGCAGCATTCCCGCCAGAAGGAATTTCAAATGAATTTCCTATACAGCGAGAAAAGGAGTCCTTCGCCGGACTCCTTAACACTACTTAGCTTTAGTTATTATTCAGTGCATTCTTGATTGCTTCAACCGCATCCGCTACTGTAACAATTTTTTCAGCCTCCTCATTCGGAATCTCAATATCAAATTCTTCCTCAAGGCCCATAATAATCTGAAATACATCAAGCGAATCCGCTCCGAGGTCATCGATGAATGTTGTATCCATTGTGATCTCATTCTCATCAACGTTTAATACTTCCACAATAATCTTTTTTAACTTTTCAAATTCCATGATTGTCTTCCTTTCTACTCTTCTGGTTTTTCTTCTGTTGTTACAATCTTTTCTTTAATAATCTCGTTAATATTCTCCTGACGGAAAGTCACGCATTGGAAAATCGAATTGGTGACTTCACGCGCCTTAGAACTTCCGTGTGTCTTAACGACCAGACCATTCAGTCCGAGAAGCGGCGCTCCGCCGTACTCACTTGCATCAAAAGCCTTCAGCGTCTTTTTTAAAGCAGGCAGCGCAAGCGCTGCACCAATCTTACTCTTTAATGTACTCATCAGTCCCTGCTTAATGACACCGATCAGTGTCGAGCTGAGTCCTTCATACAATTTCAGAATCACATTACCCACGAATGCCTCACAGACGATCACATCCGCTCCGCCTCTTGGAATCTCTCTGGCTTCAATGCTTCCAACGAAATTGATATCTTCACAATCGCGAAGTAACGGGAACGTCTCCTTAACCAAAGCATTTCCCTTCTCTTCTTCTGCTCCGATATTGACGATCGCCACACGCGGATTCTTAACACCGACAACGTTCTCCATATAGATGGAACCCATCTTGGCAAACTGAAGCAGATGCTCTGGTCTTGCGTCCACATTCGCGCCACAATCGATCAAAAGCGATACGCCGGTCTCCGTCGGGATCATTGGTGCAAGAGGCGGTCTCTTGATTCCTTTAATTCGTCCGACAATCGTCTGTCCTCCGACAAGCACGGCTCCGGAACTTCCTGCGGAAACGAAAGCGTCTGCTTCCTTCTGCTTCACCATATTCATTCCGACAACCATAGATGATTGCTTCTTCTTACGGATTGCCTGTACCGGCGGTTCTGCCATCTCGATGATTTCCGGAGCATCTACGATTTCAATCTGATCCTTCGGATATTCATATTTATTCAATTCTTCCCTTACGGCATCTTCCTGCCCTACAAGGAATACCTTGATATCATCTCTTGCAAGGATGGCATCAACAGCTCCCTTAACGATCTCAGCCGGCGCATTATCGCCGCCCATCGCATCGAGAGCTACCTTTGTAATAGTCTGCATGGTTTGTTCCTCCTTATGCATCTATTAGAGAATATACTATAACTTTTTCCATAAATCAACGACAAATTGATCTGACAAACACATTTCATTTCAGCGATTTTGCGGTTATGCAAAAAAGCCTTGAAATATTCCGACTTTTTTTGTAAATATTTGCCTTTTTCTGTCAGATGAGATACAATACTATTGTAATTTTTCACATATTCCATCCGGGATATCCGCATACCGGCTGGCATATGAATATAACTTATCAGGGGGAATACAAATGAGTACTAGTAACAGGAAGAGAGTCACCACTCTTCAACGCAACAACCGCTTGGCAACGATCACCCACACCAGTTCCGTCACGATCCTTATGGTTTTATGGGGTATCCAATGTTCTTACGGTCTTCGGTCATGGGGACTTTTTGTTTTGGCACTGTTTCTAGGTTATGTGCCGATCATTATCGAATATGCTGCACTGCACAAGGATCCGGATACAAAGCTTGTAAAACATTCTGTAGCAATCGGTTATGCCATCTTTTTTACCTATACTTTATTTTTATCGCAGAACCATCAGATATTCCTGTTTGTGCTGCCGATGATTCTTGTGATATCCGTATTCGGAGACGTCCGCTACTGTATTTTAAGCAATCTGGGAATACTGATCGAACTGATCATAATGGTCATTATCGGAAGCAAGACCGGACGTTACACTTATACGAATGTTGATACCGGAATCGTGCAGATTATTGCCATCACGATGTTTGCAGCAGATTCTTTCTACACGACACGTACTCTAAACCGCAACCTCGAATCACGCCTGAAGCGTATCAACGATTCCAAAGAGCACGCCGAGAAACTAGTTAACAATCTGTCGGATCTGTCCTCACACATCAACGCGGAGATCAGCAGCATTTATGATTCCATCGACAAGCTAAACATCTCTACAAAACAGACGCAGGAGGCAATGGTCGAAGTTACCTCCGGTGCCACCGAGACAGCCAACGCCGTACAGGAACAGACCACCCAGACGCAGGCCATTCAGGAAAAGGTTGACCACGTAGATACGGCTTCCCAGGCGATCAGTTCAAACATGCAGCAGACCATCGAAGTCGTTGAGACCGGAAGCAGCGCAATGGATGCATTAGTACAATTGGTCGGCATCTCTGTTGCAAACAGTGAACAGGCTGCCGGAAAGCTCGCAACACTAAACCATTATATGGAAGAGATGAATACCATCGTAGAGCTGATCGATGATATCACTTCCCAGACCAGCCTTCTCGCATTAAATGCAAGCATCGAGGCTGCCCGTGCCGGAGATGCCGGACGCGGATTTGCAGTTGTTGCCAGTGAGATTACCGGCATGGCAGACCGCACAAAAGATGCAACCGTACAGATTACGGAGTTGATTGACAATGTCACGCTTGCCATCCGTGAGGTGGTCGATGTCATCCAGCAGATGATTGAGGGAATCAACGAAGAAAAAGAAAGCGTACAAAACACTGCCAAAAACCTTGCAACCATCCGTCAGAATTCCCTGTCCATCCAGAACAGTATTCACGATCTGACACAGGATACAACCGATCTGCATGATTCTAATCAGCTGATTTCCGATTCCGTCCAGACGATTTCTGCGGTTTCTGAAGAGTTAACAGCGCATGCAAGTGAGACCATGGAGGCGGAATCTTCCAATGCCCAAATCCTTGTTTCCATCTCTGAAAAGATGCACGCTTTGATAGAATTTATTAATCAGGAACATTTCTCTGTTTAATTCAGACAAAAAAGGGATCAGGTATAACACCTGATCCCTTCATTTCACTTCGTATCCTTAATTAGTCCTGTGGAATGATCTCTTTTTTGTTATATGATCCGCAGTTCTTGCATACTCTGTGAGGCATCATTAATTCGCCGCACTTGCTGCACTTAACTAAGGTTGGAGCAGACATCTTCCAGTTTGCTCTTCTCTTATCTCTTCTTCCCTTAGAAGATTTATTCTTTGGACAAATTGACATTTGTTTACACCTCCTTAAACTTGTTAAATATATCTTGGATTGCTGCCATTCTTGGATCAAGTTCTGTTCTCTGGCAACTGCAGGCTCCCTTATTCAAGTTCATCCCGCAGACTTTACAAATTCCTTTGCAATCGTCCTTGCACAGAACTCTCATTGGCCAGTTCACCAAAATCTCGGCGTAGACAAGTTTATCTACATCCAATTCAAACCCAATCAGGTAGTCCGGTTGTTCCATCTCGTCATCCACAAGACCATCTTCTTCAATGCGAAGCTTCTTGTCAATGTCAAAACGGATTGATGTCGGAACTTCTTCCAGACATCTTGCACACGGAATCATCACCTCAATATCCACCGTACCAGTGATCAGCACTGCTGCATTCTCCTGATTACAGATATGAAGTTCCACCGGTGCCTTGCGGCTAATAGGAAAATCTCCTAATCGTGAAGAAAACATATCCAGCGTAATCTCCGCTGTCTTTGTCATCTCCTGGTTTATGGATTTTGCAATCATTGAAATATCAATATTCACAGTAATCTCCTATTCACACCTAACCAATTATACATATGGTGTCCCTATTTGTCAACAAATTTTTACAAGTATTTGCAAGTATTTTTCCTTGACAGTAAATCACCAGGCTTGTGCCCGACATCCATGCACCACATCAACATCTTGTTATTTTACCAACGCAACGGTCTCTCGGCAGATCGCAAGCTCCTCATTCGTAGGAATGACACATACGGTAACTTTTGAATCCGGAGTTGAAATAATTTCTTCAACACCACGGACATTGTTCTTCTCAGCATCCATTGTGATTCCAAGGTATCCAAGGTAAGCTAAGATTTTCTCACGGATGAAGGAAGTGTTCTCACCGATTCCGGCTGTAAATGCGATTGCGTCTACACCGTTCATTGCAGCAACATAAGATCCGATATATTTTGCTACGCGGTAAGCAAATACCTCACATGCATCAATCGCACGAGGATTGCCCTCATTGTAGGCAGCCTCAAGATCACGGAAGTCACTGGACACTCCGGATAATCCTTCCACACCGGACTTCTTGTTCAGCACGTTCATGATGCCTTCGATATCCAGATTCTCCTTCTTTGCGATAAACTCCATGATTGCCGGATCAATGTCACCGGAACGGGTTCCCATAACAAGTCCCTCAAGTGGAGTCAGTCCCATGGAAGTATCCACACACTCTCCATTTAATACAGCGGAAATGGATGCTCCGTTTCCTAAATGTGCTACGATGATCTTGGAATTCTTGAGATCCATATTTAAAAACTGGGCACATCTCTTGGATACGAAACTGTGGCTGGTTCCGTGGAAACCATATCTTCTTACTTTGTACTTCTCATAATACTCATATGGAAGTCCGTATAAATATGCCTTGCGAGGCATAGTCTGATGGAAAGCGGTATCAAATACACCAACCATCGGTACGTTCGGCATCAGTTCCTGGCAGGCACGGATACCGATTAAGTTTGCAGGGTTGTGAAGAGGGGCAAGATCGTTGCACTCTTCTACCTTGGCAAGTACTTCTTCGTTTAAGATAACAGATGCAGCAAATTTCTCGCCACCATGTACAACACGGTGTCCGACTGCATCAATTTCGCTTAAGTCTTTGACAGCACCGCTCTTCGGATTGTGCAGTGCATCGAGAACCATCTGAATGGCTTCTTTATGAGTTGGCATCGGAGCTTCCGTAATCTCCTTATCCATACCTTCCTTCTGGTATACGAGTCTTCCGTCGATACCGATTCTCTCACATAAGCCCTTGGCAAGTACTTCTTCTGAATCAGAATTGATCAGCTGATACTTAAGGGAAGAGCTTCCACAATTGATAACTAATACGTTCATTTGTATTCTCCCTTGTCAATTTAATTTGTGTTTTCACACAACAGTCTATTTCTATTATAAACACATTTGCCAATTCCTACAAGTGGAAAAGGCGTAAAATCTGTGGTATCATATGTACTAATCTTGATGCCAAAAGGAGTACTCTATGAAAGTTGCAGGAATCATCGCCGAATACAATCCGTTTCACAACGGACACCAATATCAGATCAAACAGATCCGCAAAGAGACCGGTGCCGATTACGTTGTCGTAATCATGAGCGGTAACTTCCTGGAACGCGGCGTTCCTGCGATCACAGATAAATACAGCAGAAGCCGTATGGCGCTCCAATGCGGGGCAGATCTTGTGCTTGAGCTGCCAACACTTTGGGCAAGTGCATCCGCAGAACGTTTTGCCAACGCAGGGGTCAGTCTCCTTGCTTCCACTCACATAGTAGATACCATCTGCTACGGAGCCGAACAGCCGGACTCTGCACTCATGCAGAAGATTGTCCGGATCCTTAGTTCTCATTCTTCCTATAATGAGGCTCTTCTTGCATTCCAGAAGCAGGGGCTTAGCTTTCCTGCCTCACGTGCACGCGCACTCAGTCTGCTTCTTCCGGATTACGACGAGGCAGAAGTGCTTGCCTTTCTAAGCGCGCCAAACAATATTCTTGCCTTAGAATACGAGAAAGCGATCGCAGGATGGAATGCAACCCATACACATCAGATTGAAGGCTACGGAATCAAGCGCATCGGCGGTGGCTATCACGATGAGACCCTTCATCAGGAATACTCTTCCGCTACCGCTATCCGCAATCTCCTTCTGGATTCTGACAAAGCAGCTACTGACGATCTCCACTCCCAGGTTCCGCCTTTCGTTTACGAGCAGCTGATCGAAGACGCTGCGAAGGGATCACTTATGGATACCAATGATTTTTCTGCTGCACTCTACGCCCGCCTGTGGACATACCACAAGATGGGTTACACACAGTTTGCAGACTGCAGCACAGAGCTTTCCAACAAGATCATAAATCATCTGGATCAATTTACTTCTTTTACTGAATTTGCGATGCTCCTCAAAACGCGTGAAGTCACATACACCCGCGTATGCCGTGTCTTAATACACATCCTGTTAGACATCAGGCAGGATGACTATGCTGCCTATGCACCAGACACCGCTTACCTTCGGATTCTCGGCTTTCGTAGAGAATCGTCGGAACTGTTATCTGCAATCAAAAAGGAAGCATCCCTCCCTCTTGTTACCAAGATGGCAGATGCCTCCCATATTCTCTCTACACAGGCTGCTGAACTTCTTCGCCTTGATATTGCTGCAGCCGATCTGTACCGCAGCATCCGCTCGATACGACTCGGTCAGACAGAACCGAACGAATTTACGCAGCCACTCATAATCCTGTAATTATATGCACTACTCCTCATACATATACCCAATCATATGAGGAGTCACAAGCATTCCTAGAGTTCCATGATAATCTCGCGCGCCAGACTCTCCTCGATCGGCTTCGCATAAACCCCCGGTGCGAACTCAACCACATCTCCGATGCCCTTCTGCAATACGAAACGGAGCTTTCCGTCACGCACCTTCTTATCCGTGTACAGCTTCTTGACCAAAGCCTCACGATCAATATAATCCGGAATTCTCGTCGGAAGTCCCACGCGATCATATAATGCGATCACGCGCTCCGCTTCTTCATCCGACATAAATCCAAGTCTTGCAGAAAGCAGAACTTCTGCCGCCATACCGATTGCAAGCGCTTCTCCGTGTAACAGACGATAATCGCTGACCGTCTCGATCGCGCGTCCTACCGTATGTCCGAGGTTTAACACCTCTCTGAGTCCACTCTCCCGCTCATCCTTCATAACAACATTGTATTTGATCTTGCAGTTATTTTCCGCAATGTATTCACACGCAAACTTCTGAAAACTTAAGATGTCGTCTAAGTTTTCCTCGATGAACTCGAACATATCGTAACTTGCAAGACAGGCATGCTTGATCGTCTCCGACATTCCGCTTGCCACCTGACGCTGCTCAAGTGTCTTCCACACTGCAATATCGATATAAACCTTCTGTGGCTGATTGAACAGACCGATCAGATTCGTTGCAAGCGGTGTATCAACCGCTGTCTTACCGCCAACCGATGCATCGGCAGCCGCCAGAAGGGTGGTTGCATAATTGATAAAAGGTACGCCGCGTCCATAAGTTCCTGCCACAAATCCTGCCAGATCCGTCACAACGCCTCCTCCGATTGCGATGATCGCACAATCCCTGCGATAGCCTTTCTCAAGCATTGCATCCTCGATACGTTCCTTCGTCTGTCTGGTCTTGCTTTTCTCTCCTGCCGGGAACACGAACAGATCCACCTTATATCCTGCTGCGATCAGCTTCTCCCCGATCGGCTTGGCATATGGATCGCGCACATTCGTATCCGTAATAAGCGCAAGCTTCTTAATATTACCCAGAAGTCCACTCTCAAGATCCTGTACCAGCTTATCCATAAGATTGTAGCCGATTTCGATATCGTAACTGTCATCAACCACTTTTTTCAGTTCTACGTTAAATACACTCACTTTGTCACCTATCCCTTCATTGGTTCATTTATGCCGACCGCTTCCTTAGCAAGACGATCTGCCTCTTCATTGCCCTCTACTCCGGAATGTCCTTTGACTTTTACAAAATGAATCGCTAACCGGTCTCTGATCGACTGTACATATTCATAGTAAGCGATCGTACCACTCTTATTGCGTTTCCAGCCTCCGGTTGCCCACATCTCGATACCGAGATAATCGTAGTAAATCGTAATCTCTCTTAAGCCCAGTTCCAGTGCCTTCTGCATCGCTGCCATACTGCCCAGGATCTCTCCCGCAACATTGCGCATCGATGACATATCTGCTTCATGCCCAGCGCCCTGAAGAACATAACGTTCCTCTCCAGCCACAAGAAATCCACCAAATCCGTAGACTCCTGTTGCAATATTAAAAGAGCCGTCCACAAACGCATAATCTGTGGCTGTCTCCGTGACGGATTCTGTCTCCGCTGTGTTTTGCGCTACAGAAGCGCCACCTGCCACAAAATCCTCCGCCTCTTTTTTACTCTTAAAACTCTTATAGATTGCGCCCGGATAACCGTCTACCATCCGCTTGCATGCATCCCAGGAATTATAAATTCCCGGGATCTTGCCTTTACGTACTGCATAAAACTTGCCAGCCATACTCTCCTCCGATGTCACGCATTATGCAGCTTCTTTATAATGCTCTCTTTTAAGTCCATCGCTCGTTCCTTTGCCGAACGTCCCGCCGCATGGGATGTCAGCACCATAGCGACAAAACGTGATGCAACATCATATTTTTCCAATTGAAAGGCAATACTTCCCACAAGAAGATTGATGGTGCTCTCTTCCATACCGCACATTGGAAATGGCTCCGATGCGATTGCTTTTAAGAAGCCATCATATGCCTGCTCATAGTACAGCCGCTCATTCTTTTGGTTTTCCTCGATTGCCTTTGCATCCTTGTCGGAAGAAGCCATCAGTTCTTCCACCTTGCCACGGTACAACCAGGAGATCTTCAAACATTCGAAAGCCTTCTCGCTCGCCTTGCCCTTCTTGACGATCGTATTATATAAAGCGAGCTTATAGCGCTCAATTGCTTCCTCGTAGGAATACTCCCCCGGCTCTACCAGATTCGTCTGCTTGAACTTGCGGCGCACACCCTCATTGATCATTTTGATCTGTCCAGCAGAAAGATGTGCAAAATAGCGGTTCATCGCCGTATATCCACACTTTGGACAGGAAGATACATCATACTTATTCGTATCAATGTACTGAAATCTCGGACGCAGATCAAAGTCAGGCTCGAGGCGCTTCACGCGCCCCGTCTTGACCATCTTCGTCTTAAATACAAAATCACAGACCGGACATCTTATGGATTTCTCCAGAAGGAATTCCTTCTCACTGTGAACCACTTCCTGTACCTCAGGCTTCGGCTGCGCAGTCTCTTCTTCCTTCTTCTCCTCCTCAAAGATGTGCTCCGTGTCCATCTTATCCAACCCGAATTTCTCGAGTCCATCTAATAAATTCATGTCTACCCCTTACTTTTCACATCCGCTCCGTAATGAGATCCTATGCTGGATTCGTTGGAAGCTTAAACGAACTCTTAAGTGATACGATACGGTTGAATACCGGTGCACCAGGCTTGGAATCCTTGCAGTCTGCACAGAAGAATCCCTGTCTTACAAACTGGAAACTCTCATACTCTTTTGCTTCCATTAGTGCAGGCTCAACGATACAGTCATTTAATACTGTCAGTGAGTTTGGATTCAGATTCAGGCTTCCATCCTCGTTATATACACCAAGTTCCTCATTCACGATATTCTCATACAGACGAACGGTTACTTTCTTACCATACTCTGCAGATACCCAGTGAATGGTTCCTTTTACCTTACGTCCATCCGGGCTGTTACCACCCTTGGATGCCGGATCATATGTACAGTGGATCTCTGTCACTTTTCCGTTCGCATCCTTCTCAAATCCGACGCATTTTACAAAATAAGCGTTCATCAGACGTACTTCATTGCCTGGGAACATACGGAAGTATTTCTTCGGAGGCTCCTCCATGAAATCTTCACGCTCAATGTATAATTCTCTGGTGAACGGAACTTCTCTGCTTCCAAGCTCCGGATTCTCCAGATTATTGTCAACCGGAAGATACTCCACCTGTCCTTCCGGATAATTGTCGATCACAACCTTAACCGGATCGAGTACAGCCATCATTCTCGGACGCTTCATCTTCAGATCCTCACGGATACAGTACTCAAGCATTGCGTAATCCACAGAACTGTTTGCCTTGGAAATTCCACATAACTCAACAAATTTCTGGATAGACTCCGGTGTATAGCCTCTACGTCTGAGCGCAGCGATCGATACAAGTCGAGGATCATCCCATCCATCTACGATCTTCTCCTCAACCAGCTTCTTGATATATCTCTTACCGGTTACCACATTGGTCAGATATAACTTAGCAAACTCAATCTGCTTCGGAGTACCATCCGCACTCTTCTTATATCCAAGCTCCGTTACCACCCAGTCATACAGCGGTCTGTGATCCTCAAACTCAAGTGTACAGATTGAATGGGTGACACCTTCGATTGCATCCTCGATTGGATGCGCGAAATCGTACATCGGATAAATGCACCACTTGTCACCTGTGTTGTGGTGTGTCATATGTGCCACACGGTAGATGATCGGGTCTCTCATATTGATATTGGAAGAAGACATATCAATGCGTGCACGAAGTACTCTGCTTCCATCCTCGCACTCTCCGTTCTTCATCCCCTCAAAAAGCGCCAGGTTCTCGTCCACGCTTCTTGATGCGTAAGGATCTTCCTTGCCAGGCTCCGTTAACGTTCCGCGATATTCACGGATCTCATCAGCAGTCAGATCTGAAACGTAGGCTTTGCCTTTCTTGATCAGAGTGATCGCAGCTTCATACATCTGGTCAAAATAGTTTGATGCAAAGTACAGACGATCCTCCCAGTCTGCACCGAGCCACTTTACGTCCGCTTTAATCGATTCCACAAACTCAAGCTTCTCCTTCGTCGGGTTCGTATCATCAAAACGAAGATTAAACTTTCCGCCGTATTTCTTTGCCAGTCCATAATTCAAAAGAATAGACTTTGCATGACCGATATGGAGATATCCGTTCGGTTCCGGTGGGAAACGTGTCATAATCGATTCACATTTACCCTCACTTAAGTCCTTCTCAATAATCTGTTCAATAAAATTCTTGGAAACGGTTTCATTTTCCATGTTTGTACTCCTCCAGGCTTATTCAGGTCAGCACCTGCGTAATTTATGTCCATGTAGCGAAAACGGGGGCTGAGCTTGTGGCCATCCCCCGTTCTCTGCGATGTTTTTATTATAGGGACAAACCCTATTTTTGTCAATGAAGTGTTGACGGCTTCTTTACTCTTCCTCCGTCAGATTCATTTCTTTAATTCCATCAATATGTAGTTCAAAATACGGTGCACTGCGAAGCACAGATTCTGCAAAATAAGTGCCTCCGTCATAGGACGTCAGCGCAGATTTCACAATATCATCCTCCGCCGGTTCTTCCGTGGAATCCGGAGCCGTAAGATCCACACTTGCATCCGCATCCCCAATTCTCATTCCGCCGACTGTGAATTTTGTAATATCAAACACATACAGTTTTCCGTTTGTCAGCTTCTTTTGCACCTTTTTTACTTTCTCCGCCGTCTTAGGTGCTACATGTTTTCCGAGCTTCGTAATGGATACCGCGCCCTCGCTCAATCCCTGTGACCAGTCCTGCGCGAAATCTTTTTCTTCCGATAAAGCCGTAAAAAGCTGCGTATAATAGACACTCCAGTCGCTGATTGCACTCGTAAGCACAGCATCCTCCGCGGTTACATCCGCTGCTTCACCACTGCCGATATAATAGACATGTCTTCCCTTTTTCCAGGCTTTCTCAATCGTCTCGGCAACACTGGTAGAATCCGACTGCTGCGCGATCAATACGCATCCCGACCGGATCATTTTGTCCGCGGCAGTCGCTTCCGCATCCATATCCATCCAGGTATTCGTGTAATACACCTCAAGCGCCACATTCTTCATCACCGACTTCATGCCAAGATAGAAAGCACTGTATCCCGATATTGCTTCCGCATTCGGATACGTTGCAATGTATCCGACACGCACTTTATGATATTGGTTATATCCATATTTGGATATTTTTCCCTTCTTGTGTAACTGCGCAAGTTTCATTCCTGCAACTACACCGGAAAGATAACGTGCCTCATAGATATCTGTATAAGCATTATAATAATTGGTAAGTCCCGATACTGCTGCCTTATCGCCACCAATTACAACAAACGATGCATCCGGATTTTCCTCCGCGGCATCCATGAGTGCATCCTGCTGCACCTGTGCATTTGCAATCAGCAGATTACATCCGTCATCTAGGAGTTCACTGACCGCATCATAACTCTCATCCGAATTGTCAATGCGCTCCTTCCACTCGATATCATCCGCAGCTATACCGATGGTTTCTGCTGCCTTAACAATCGCTTCAATGTGTGATCTCGAGTAATTCTCCGTCTCATCTCCGATTAAGATTACACCGATCTTAATGCCGTCTGCATCCTCGGTCTGATCCGCATCGTTTTCATTCTGATCCGTTTCATCCCTACTCACATCGTCTGTGTCATCCAAATTCTCATCCGCATTCCCCGGCACATCCTCATCCTGTCCATCTGCCGTCTGCTCCGGTTCTGCGACCGGTTTCACAACCGTATGTCTGTGTGCTCCACCCACGATCAGCAGAATTGCCAAAAGGCCTGCGACCAGCAGTGCACTTACTATTTTCTTCATTGTATTTCTTCTTCCTCTCGTAACTTAAATCGGCTGTCATGCAAAAACAGCCATGCCTGACACTTTTCCGGGGTCAGACATTCGTCATCACATATGCGTATGCGTAAACAAATGGTCCTGACAATATTCTTTGTTACCGGTACACTTGCTACAATAACGGAACTGCAGTTCCGGATTCGTAAGCTCCGTTCTTCCACAGATCACGCATTTGTGCTGCGAAATACCGGATCCCGGACGCGGATTCGAAAACTGCGCACGGAATTCCCTTTGTCTCTTCTTCTGCTTGCGCGAAATATGCGTCTTAGACGCCCAGAAGAACAGGAACATATTCGCCACCGCAAGAATAATCTGTGACGACTGTACCAGTCCAAGCACCCAGCCGAGCCAGGTTCCATTTGCATATGCGATCATCGTCTTAAAGGTATTGAACACGATATAAGCAAGGTACAATAACTCAAACACGAGCATCCATTTCATCTTGATCGGAAGCACGAAATACAAACGCACTTCCCCCTCCGGCATACAGATGGCCAAAGCAAGAAGCATCGACATCAGAATGTAATAGGTGGACAGATAGATTGAAGCACCTGTTCCAAGTGTTAACTTTGTGATCACATAAATAAGGATTCCTCCGACATCGCTTAAGATGACGCCGCCCCACAGAAACACGTTCATGCGGAAGGTTCCAAGCATCGACTCCAGCGAACTTCCCCACATCAATACGCAGAGTAAGAATAAAAGCCCGAAGAAGTCAAGTGAAGTCGTCGGCATGAAGATCCATGTAAACAATCTCCATATCTGTCCGTGCAGGATTGCACTCACATCGTAGGAAATCCAGTCCGTAAATCCCGGCGAGAGCATCGACAGCACATATCCAAGCACAATTGCTCCCACGAAATAACGACTCAGATTCGGCACTGCATAACGTCCCAGCTTGCGTTCCAGTTTATCCATCCAGTTCATGTCATAATTCTCCTAATTTCTATCATAATCTGTTATTAGCTTGTTCTTCACCGTAACGCTATCATTATACTTTTTTCGCCACTTCATTGTCAACGTGACAAACCATTGTTCATAAATTTTTAATACAACGCGCATTTTGTCCAATCAACAGGCTTCTTACGACGCGAAGATTTTAGAAAAAGTTCATTGTTTTTTGGCTATCCTTGTCGTATAATGTTGATTGTTTACGAAAAGAATGTTTTTCTACTTATTTATATATGAAACTAAGCGGAGGTTACTTATCATGGAAAACAAAGCACTACATAAACTCGGAATTGACATCGGTTCTACAACAGTCAAGATCGCAGTTCTCGATGCGCAGGATAAGCTCCTGTTTTCCGATTACGAACGGCATTTTGCCAATATTCAGGAGACTCTGGCGTCTCTCATCAGGAAGGCTTACGACCAGCTTGGAGATCTGTCTGTATCCCCAATGATCACAGGTTCCGGCGGACTGACACTCGCCAAGCATCTTGAAGTACCGTTTGTACAGGAGGTAATCTCTGTATCAACCGCCCTGGAGCATTACGCACCACAGACCGATGTTGCAATCGAGCTCGGCGGCGAGGATGCCAAGATCATCTACTTTGAAGGCGGTAACGTGGAGCAGCGTATGAACGGAATCTGCGCCGGCGGTACCGGATCCTTCATCGACCAGATGGCATCTCTCATCCAGACAGACGCTTCCGGATTAAATGAATTTGCCAAGAATTATAAGGCGATCTACCCGATTGCAGCCAGATGCGGTGTATTTGCAAAGACGGATATCCAGCCTCTGATCAATGAAGGCGCGACCAGAGAGGATCTGTCTGCATCCATCTTCCAGGCGGTTGTCAACCAGACGATCAGCGGACTTGCCTGCGGTAAACCGATCCGCGGACATGTTGCATTCCTCGGCGGACCGCTCCACTTCTTATCAGAGCTTAAGGCTGCGTTCATCCGCACCTTGAACCTTGACGATGAGCATGCGATCACACCGGAGAATTCCCATCTGTTCGCAGCAATCGGTTCTGCACTTAATTATAAGGAAGAGAATCAGACAACACTCGAGTCACTGATGAGCCGCCTCTCTTCCGGTATCAAGATGGAGTTTGAGGTTGCCCGTATGGAGCCGCTTTTTGCCGATCAGGCAGACTATGATGCGTTCACGAAGCGCCACGGTAACAATCATGTACATACCGCAGATCTTGCAACCTATGAAGGCAACTGCTACTTAGGAATCGACGCCGGTTCCACAACGACCAAGATTGCCTTAGTCAGTGAAGACGGAGATCTGCTCTACTCTTTCTATAGTAACAACAACGGAAGCCCTCTTGCCACAGCGATCGGCTCCATTCAGGAGATCTACTCTCTCCTTCCGGAAAAGGCGCACATTGTACACTCCTGCTCGACAGGATACGGTGAAGCACTCTTAAAAGCCGCATTAATGCTGGATTACGGCGAAGTTGAGACCGTTGCGCATTACTATGCTGCTGCATTCTTTGATCCAAAGGTAGACTGTATCTTAGATATCGGTGGACAGGACATGAAATGCATCAAGATCAAGAACCAGACCGTTGACTCTGTGCAGCTCAACGAAGCTTGTTCTTCCGGATGCGGTTCCTTCATCGAGACATTTGCAAAATCCTTAAACTTTACCGTACAGGATTTCGCAAAGGAAGCGCTTTTTGCGCAGAACCCGATTGATCTCGGAACACGTTGTACCGTATTTATGAACTCCAAAGTAAAGCAGGCACAGAAGGAAGGCGCATCTGTAGCCGACATCTCTGCCGGACTTGCTTATTCCGTTATCAAAAATGCGTTATTCAAGGTTATTAAACTCTCCGATGCCAAGGATCTCGGCGAAAATATCGTTGTACAGGGTGGAACCTTCTACAACGACGCTGTACTTCGAAGCTTCGAGAAGATTGCCGGGGTACACGCTACCCGTCCGGATATTGCCGGAATCATGGGCGCATTCGGTGCCGCTTTGATTGCGCGCGAACGCCATGAAGCAGATTACAAGACCACAATGCTTAGTATCGAACAGATCAATGAACTGTCCTATACAACAAAGCTTGCCCGCTGTCAGGGATGTACGAACCACTGTCTCTTAACGATCAACAAGTTCTCGGACAACCGTCAGTACATCACCGGAAACCGTTGCGAGCGCGGACTCGGCAAGGAAAAGAATAAAGCGAATATTCCGAATCTCTTTGAATACAAAAACAAGCGTCTTTTCGACTATGCGCCGCTTACTGCGAAGGAAGCGACCCGCGGAACCGTTGGTATTCCAAGAGTCTTAAATATGTATGAAAACTATCCGTTCTGGGCGACATTTTTCAAGAAGCTCGGCTTCTCTGTCGTACTCTCGCCGCAGTCCACTCGTAAGATCTACGAGCTTGGTATCGACTCCATTCCAAGTGAGTCCGAGTGTTACCCGGCCAAGCTTGCGCATGGTCATATTGCGTGGCTGATTCACCAGAACGTAGACTTTATCTTCTATCCGGCAATCCCTTACGAGCGTAACGAGTTCCCGGATGCGAACAACCACTACAACTGCCCGATCGTTACTTCATACTCGGAGAACATCAAGAACAATGTCGATGAGATTACAAGCGGTCAGGTGCGGTTCTTAAATCCGTTCATGGCTTTTACAAACGAGGAAGTACTCTCCCAGCAGCTGGTTGCCTGCTTCAAGGACGAGTTTAATATTCCGGAATCCGAAGTCCGTGATGCCGTATCGGAAGGCTGGAAGGAATTGGAAGTTACGCGCCTTGAGATGCAGCAGAAAGGCGAGGAAGTCTTAAAATATATGGAAGAACACAACTGCCGCGGTATCGTGCTCGCAGGACGTCCATACCATGTGGATCCGGAGATCAACCACGGTATTCCGGAGCTGATCAACTCCTACGGAATCTGCGTTCTGACTGAGGATTCGATCTCACACCTTGGCAATCTTGAGCGCCCGCTGATCGTTATGGACCAGTGGATGTACCACAGTCGTCTGTACTCTGCTGCGAACTATGTCAAGACCAGAGATGATCTCGATCTGATCCAGCTGAATTCCTTCGGCTGCGGACTGGATGCCGTAACAACGGACTGCGTAAACGACATCTTAACCGGTTCCGGCAAAATCTACACCTGCCTGAAGATCGATGAGGTCAACAACCTCGGTGCTGCTCGCATCCGTATCCGTTCTCTCCTCTCTGCGATCCGCGTCAAAGAGAAAAAGCATGAGAAGCGCACGATCAAACCAGCAAACTATGAGCGTGTAGTCTTCACAGAAGAAATGCGCAAAAACTACACGATCATCTGTCCGCAGATGTCCCCGATCCATTTTGAATTGCTGCTTCCGGCATTCCGTGCCGCAGGCTACAATCTCGTGATCCCGGACATTCCTGCAAGAGAATGCGTCGATGTAGGTCTCAAATATGTAAACAACGATGCCTGCTATCCATCCCTGATCGTTATCGGACAGATCATGAGCGCAGTATTGTCAGGCAACTACGATATGAACAAGACTGCCATCTTAATCTCCCAGACCGGTGGTGGCTGTCGTGCAACGAATTACATCGGATTTATCCGCCGTGCGCTCATTAAGGCCGGCTATCCGGATGTTCCGGTTATCTCCATCAACATGGTTGGTTTAGAGAAGAACCCTGGATTTAAGATGACACCAAGTCTGATCCAGCACGGTCTGTACGCACTTGAATTTGGTGATATCTTTATGCGTTGTCTGTACCGTGTACGCCCTTATGAAGCCGTACCAGGTTCTGCAAACGCATTACATGAGAAGTGGAAAAAACGTGTCATCGAATTCCTTGAAAACACGAAGATCCTCTCCCACAGTAAGTATAAGAAGATGTGTCGTCAGATTATCCGCGACTTCGATAATCTGCCAATGACGGATGAGAAAAAGCCGCGTGTCGGCGTGGTCGGAGAGATCCTTGTCAAGTTCCTTCCAGCTGCCAACAATTACATTGTTGACCTGCTCGAATCAGAAGGTGCGGAAGCTGTCGTACCGGATCTTACGGACTTCCTTCTGTACTGTTGCTACAACCAGAACTTTAAGGCGGATTATCTCGGTGCAACCAAGAAATCCAAACGCCTCAACAATATGCTGATCCGCTTCTTCGAGTGGCTGCGTAAGGATGCCCGCGATGAACTTGCAAAGAGTAAGCATTTTGAACCGACCGCTTACATTGATGATCTCGCCAAGCAGGCCGAGCACATTGTATCCATCGGTAACCAGACCGGTGAGGGATGGTTCTTAACCGGCGAGATGCTCGAGCTCATCAACCAGGGAGCTACCAATATTGTCTGCGCCCAGCCGTTCGCCTGCCTGCCGAACCACATTGTAGGTAAAGGTGTTATCAAGGAAATTCGCCACGAATATCCGGGTGCCAATATCGTAGCGATCGATTATGATCCGGGTGCATCGGAGGTTAACCAGCTTAATCGTATCAAGCTGATGCTCTCTACTGCACAGAAGAACCTCAAGAAACAGTCAAATTAAGGTTTGTTGATTTGAATTTATGACAAAGTGACGCTCTCCAAACCATTAATTATTATAAACATGACGGATTCGGAATGATACCGACTTTTTCTCAATTTTTTATGCGAGTTAACTCCTGCAACGATTTTGGATCGTATTTGTCAATATTATAAATGAGCGCTATTATCCAAGACAATGGAACGCAGGAGCAGTCGCATAAAATAATTTCAAAAAAGTGTATCATCCCAAATCCTGTTACTTGAGATATACTGATGGTTTGGGGAGCTGTTTTTGATAAAATTCAAATCTCCAAAAATTTGCGCAGTAGTAATGGTGGAAATCTATAATTTTAGGGCTAAACTCTTAATCCTTATTCCGCTTAAAATATAAAATCTGCATAAGAACTCGTGTCAAGGTAGCCTTCGGTGCTACGCAACCTTGACACGAGTTCTTTTATGCAGATTCGTAACGAACAAGCGGAATAAGGATTGGGGTGTCTTGGCAGACAAGACATCATTTCAAAGTATTAAGAAGATAAATGAACGGCTTCCACCTCTTACTACTGCGCAAATTTTTGACGCGCATCAGATTTGGATTTATCCAATACGCAGATACCGGATCAATAAATAAAAAAGAAAATTAGCAGTAAGTTCATCTGACCAACAGGACTTTGGATGATTTCAATGACGAACACTTTCATGCTACAGGTGTCGAAGCCATACTTATTTTTGAAGGACAAATTTGCAACTGCTTCACC
>OGMT01000053.1_pt1 | contig 91093 bp, 94 predicted proteins | sample 1573271 | NCBI WGS metagenome assembly OGMT01 (sample SAMEA2582000, study PRJEB24529) | metagenome | biome: Human gut stool | place: China | collected 2011 | reverse complement strand
CGCCTTATGGAAATCTGCATCTGAGAAATCCATCAGCCGCCAGCACTCTTTTGGAATGAGCTTTCTTATGCGGTACTCTGTGCAAACATTTGAGTTCGCATCTCCATGCGTTCCGGCGGTCAGCGTTGGAGTATTGGAACTCTTTTTTAGTCTCTCTTTTCTTATTACTACTTTCACTTACTCCTTGTTATTTACCCATATCCGTTTCCTCCTTGTATTCGTTTTTGTTATTGTTATCCTAAATATGGATCGTACAAATGAAAACCAAAACAAAAGAGACCAGTATTTGCCAGTCTCAATTTGTTTGAATTTTCGTTTCATTGGTTTAATTGCTTTTCATATAATTTAACAAGGTAATTGTAAAATCCTTCACCCTGCCATGCTTCAAGCCATTTCTTCATTTTCTCATAAGTCTTAAAGAAAGTAATAGCGAAATCACCATCTGTATTAATCTCACGCGACACCTCATAATATTCATTATCTGCAGTGCTATTTGTATTTTTACCATGAAGTACGACCTGACCAAATGATGTATCTGCAAGTTCAACCCAAAAGTCTTCACTTTGCATTGCTTGTTCTAGTTTATCCATATTGTTTTTCCTCACTTTCCGCAGTAAATCATCGTTTCATGCTATTTGTTTATTCAATTGTGATGTATATTCCGTCTCTTTTATCCCATGCGAAAATGGAAATATTTAATAATTCTTCCGGTAATTCAGATACGTCACCTTTGAATAAGTCTTTATCTTTAATAGTAGAAACAATGATTAAGTTTGCATGACTTTCTTTTCGATTACTCAATAATTCTTTTAGTGTTGGAGCTTTTTCCATAAATATCACCTACATTCATCTTTGCATTTCTTCATCCATGATTTGTTCTTCCGCTTTTAATTCATCAACAATATTGTTTATTCGCTTCATCCATTTATTCTGTTTAGAAATAAAAATACTACGTTCTAAGCCAGAAAGGATATTTTCTTCTTTCGCAAGTTTAGTCTCTCTTTTCTTATTACTGCTTTCACTTACTCCTTGTTATTTACTCATATCCGCATCCTCCTTGTATTCGTTTTGGTTATTGTTATACTAAATATGGGCTACGCAAACGAAAAAGAGACCAGCATTGCCAGTCTCTTTCTATTTTTAGCAATCGATATAATGACACGGAATATCAATTTCCTTTCCATGTTGATCAACAATAGAAAGTGTGCCCCATTCGTCTGATATGAATTCTCTATCTTTGATATCTGGATGAATTGCAAACAGATCTTCGTTATCGATCCATGCACTCGCGATAATCCATCCTTTTTCTCTAATAACACATAATTCGTTTGCCTATGTTTCTCGTCTACAAAATTCTCCTACAGTCATTTTGTTTCCTCCTTGTATTCCTTTTTTTATTGTTATTCTAAATATGGATTACGAGAATGCATGGAAATGCTTCTTAACCATGTTTTGTATCGGTTCGGTTGCCGTATTATGAATTTGGGCACTACAATATTTAGACAAACACAAAAAAGAGACCGGCAATTTGCTAGTCTCTTTATTCGTTTACGCTAATGGTTCGACTTTCTCTGCATCGTACGCAACAATAGTTACAGTTGCTTTTGTAAATGAAATCACAGTTGTATACTGTGATGGGTTTTCGTCATTATCCGTATAAAGATACATAGACGCATGTCCAAATTTATTTATGCACTTGGATAATTCCAAAATCTTTTGTTCTACCTCATTATGAGTGCCCTTGAACGTCATAATTTTTGTGTGATAACGATCAAAACCAAGATCTGTTGTACACTCTTTTGTAACAACAAAATGCCAATCCTTCTGTAAATTACAGGTCTTTTCTTCAATTTCAAATGATTTTGTATGGTATCCATACTTGCTGTACAAATAGCTGTCGATACAACAAACGTTATCTGGAATCGAAATACTAGTTGGCAGACATAATAATTCATACATCTTATCGAGATTTTCTTGTCCACGATATGTCTGTTTCATAAGTCTGAGTTTCTCAACCAAACTCATTGATTCAAATTTGTATACGTCAACGTTTAAAGCGTATGCACAGTCAGCATCAGACAGACCACATAAATGCATTACTGCATCCATCTCGTCAACATCCCATTTGACATTTGTCGCTATCCTCTCTTTGTAACTCATCTTTGTTTCCTCCTTTTTTGTGTGCTGTTATAATTGTTATCCTAAATATGGTATTAAACATCTGCACACAAATACTTCTGAAACGAAAAAGAGAGCCGACTAAAATAGCCAGCCTCTTATTTTCATTAAACTCTGTTTGCGTTTTGTTATTCTTCTATGGAACACATTCCGATACATTGCGGAGTATCATATACAGCATTTCCGATACGTCTCGTGCATACATATCTTGTTTCTTTCCAATTGATTCTGCTATCCCGACCAAAATCTTTTGTTATACTCAAATCGTCATAAGAAATAAATCCACTCCAGTCATTCACAATACTGGCAAACATTTCTTCCTTCGAACTAAATACTTTCATTTCCGCCATTGAATCTTCTAGGCTTCCTTTCTGTGGTCTGTACTTAATCATTTATTATATCCTCCTTTTATTTGCTTTGTATACTATTGTTTTGTTATCCTAAATATGTAACGAAAGCGCCGTAAGTAAAAGAAATACTGAAATTGAAATTAGGGTAATACAAAAGAAGTCGCTCATAATGAACAACTTCTTTTGTTTCATCTTAATACCTTTATGCATCTATACATTCGATACAGTTTTTAGCAACTTCTTCTTCTGTTTTCCACTCGTTGACGCCACAACAACAGCAATTGCAAGAATCTTTGTCCTCACAATGAATACAACATTTGGAACAACGACTTTTTTCGGAAATTGTAGGATCTATAAGACATCTTAACATATTTATACCTCCTTTCATTTTCGTGTGCGTTTATTTGTTATCCTAAATATGTTCTCGATTCTCTGCACACAAAAACACCGGAAACGAAAAGAAGCCAACTGTTATCGTTGACTTCTTTTGTGTTCTTTAAGCGAATTCGACTAAGTATTTGATCGTTGCCTGTTCTTCTTTGTACACGACGATCTCATCATTTCGTAATCCGCCCCATCCTGTATCCATGCCTTTGTGTGCATGTAAACAGTTCGCTCCTGGACAGATATCCTGTAAATGTTTCCAGTCAAAGTCATAATACTTGGAATCAAATTCATGGATATCGTATGGTTTCCCATATGCAACCTGCATGATTGCCAAAAATCCAGTCGGCTCATGATAGCAACTATAGGAACTTCTGGATGTGTACGTAATACTCTTTGCAACATTATTTGCAAAATACAGTCCGTATCCCAACATTTTGCCACTGATTTTTACATTCGTTGGTCGCAAATATAAACCGTTTCCAATGATGGACCACCAGTTTGCGTTGCCGCTGCCGTGCCAGAATTCACGAATATCTTTGATTCCTTCTTTTTTCACAAAATCATCAAAGCGTTTCTGTGTTTTCAGATTCGTTACCTTCCATGCATTTTTCAGCCTTCCGGCATTTTCACCCATGAGCTTCTTAATGTGATCAATATCTGATGCCGAACATTCTTCGAAAACGAGATCCATTGCTTCCAGAATAGTTTTATCCGGAATGGAAGACTCTTCCTCATCCTCATAAGCGGCAGTTACCGAATGCTGTACAACCTGACCTTTCATGACATCAAGAAGATCCTGCTCTCTGGATAAAATCTTACTGAATTCAGATTTATCACCTGCCAAATAGTCGGATACTTCACTCATTTTACGAGGAATGATACCAAATAACTTAACAAGATCGTCATTAAATTCGCGTAAGGTGTACTGATCGCCACGATTTGCCATCTTATCAATGTGATCCTGAGCTTTGTCTACCATTGCCTGCGTAACAGCTACAGATTCTACACGATAATTCTTCTGAATGGTTTTATTTGCCATATCCTGAAGCCGTTCTACAATCTGTGCAATCACTTTGTTTTCGATGTCTTTGAAGTCTTTTGAACCTTTCTTCTTTTCCTCATGCACCAAATCGGTCATAAGATCAGTCTGATCTACATAACCTTTTCTTACTTTTTCACGGTATTTCTTATCCCATTGTGATACCGGATAATTTGAATGCTGACATGAGGCGCCTACACGTCCATATTCTACATCAAAAGTTCCGTCGTCCTTTGGCAGCATGCGATAATATTTGTTATTATTCGCAGCGGTGATCATGATAAGAAAGGTTGGCCTGTAAAGTGTTTCCATAAGTGTGTTTCCTCCTTTTATATGTGTGTTTCTTTGATGTATTAAATATGTGTTCAGACGAATGCACACTAAAGAAAGGGAAACGAAAAGAATGGAAACAAAAAGAAGCCAACGAAATCGCAAGCTTCTTATCTCAATCATCATCAATGCATATTCAATTCCTTCATGCGGCTGCGAACTAATTCAACAAGCATAAGGTCACAGAAATGGTTAATTTTTACTAGATCCAACGACGTGTCGAATTCTATCGTATGATTCCATTCTATGGTCTCATCATCTGCGTTTACAGATGTCTGATAAGTATATCCGTCTTTTAGATGAACTGGAGCATACGTATACTTATCTTCCGTCTTCTCAACCAGATACAAACCATAGTGTTCAAACATAGTTTTCTCGGTTTGAGTCGGATTCTCGTTTGCAAACGTTACAGATGTATCACCAAATAGAAACCGGCTAAGATGTATAAGTTTGTCGTTGTTTTTGTTGCTTTCTTTTCTCATATGAACCTCCAAAATGTTTGATTACAAATCATAAGGCTCACAATATGAGAAACTCGTCATTGGACGCAAATTATTTTACAAATAAAAAGAAGCCAACATAATGTTGACCTCTTTCTTCTTGTTTACATGAACTCGAGCAGGTATTTGATCGTACACTGATTTTCCTGGTATACGATTGTTTCATCAAGAGCTAATCGCATCAGTCCAATGTCACTTCCGTCATATCCGGCACTCGCCCAACAACAATCCATATCAGGATGGTCCGCATGGAAGTCAGTCCATGTGTTCGGACGTTTATGTTGTGGATCCTGATAGATATAATACGGGTTACCAGTGAGAACTTCATAAACACCCATATAATGTTCTGTAGAGTTTGCGGAATAGGAACGACTTGCATTTGCATATGACATAGACTTTTTGCAATACGGAGCAAAATAGATTCCATAACCGAATGCTTTACCACAAATACGAACACCGGATTTAATTAATTCCGGGTTCAGTTTCAATCCATTCGTGATAATAGAAAACCAGTTTTCGATACCAGATCCATGGAATAAAAGAGTTGTTCCTTCATTACCTTTAAATCCACGCTGTGTTTTTCTGGCTTCGAATGCCGTTCTTGTTTCCTTATTCTCAACGCGCCAAGCTCTGATCAATCGACCTCGCTCAGATGTCATGAGTTCTTTAATTTCCTTCAGCTCATCATCTGTTACTGGACTCATTTCGATTCCGTGAGCTTCCAGGATATCCTTATCAGGAACAATCACATCGTTCTTTCTAAGGTTCTGGTACAGCATATCCATGAGTTTCTGCTCTCTGTCTAAGACTTCATCAAAATCAGATACAACATGCGCCATCAACTGATTAATCCGGTTCATAGGCCGAGGAATTGTTTTCCAGAACTCAAGTAACAAGTCATTGAAATCTTTGACGGATAATTCGTCTTTCTTCTCTGTCATGTACACAAGAATACGCTGACCTGTCTGAAGCTGCTCATCAGTCATGTTGTCAATCTTGATACTGATTGCCTGTCTCATTGCTTCGTTTCCAGCATCCATAAGTTTCTGAATGATTCCGCGAACAGATAAATTTGGAATCTCTTTGTATTCCGCTTGTTCTGTAACTGTCTTAACACCAGGGTCTTCAATCGACCGGATCTCATATCGTCTCTGCTGATACTTCGCAAGCGTCTCCACCCACATCGTAATCGGAAGCGTCTGAGTTCTGGCTGCGTTTGGTCCAAGCTTAATCTCCGTTTTTCCGGTTGTAAGTTTAAATGTAAGACCACCTTCTGTAACCTTCATTTTGACGGTCTCGTTTTTGTTACCAGCAATTGAGCGGTTCTTCGCCAATCGATTTAATGGTGAAATATCAACCAAACAAAGTTCTACGTAAGGTGTTACCGTAGGATCGGATACCTCATCATACCCAATCTTTTTGATATTAATAGCTGTTGTGTCCATTTGTATTCCTCCTTGAATATATTTGTTTTGTTGTTATCTTAAATATGTGACGAAAGGAATACATACAAAAAGAGACCACCGATCGGTAGTCTCTCATTGTTAGGTTGTACATCTTATTCGAATTCTTTCCACTCTGGACAAAAATCAGAAATCTTAGGTTCTTTCGCACACCAGTCATCGAAATCTTTCTGATATGTTGTTTTCGCAAGATATTCTTCTGGATCTGGTTTTTCTAACTCTTCAGGCTGACCTAAAGAATTTTTCCATTCCTGAAGTGCTTCGTTATAACCGGAGGCATCAAGATAGGTTGTCTGATTTGGCATTAAAGTCATCCAATGAGAATAAACAGTATGGAATCCAGCTGTATCTTTAAATTCTATAGTACTTATATTTCTCCAAATCTCACCTTCGGACATACCGCTTGCGAGTAACTTCTTGTATCCCTCAGCAAAACAGAGTCCCTTGTATTTGCCATCGATTAATTCCGGTTCCGATGGAGTTTCAGGCTGTTCTGGTTTCGTAGGAACCGTTGGATTGGATGGCTCAGACGGTTCTGTTGATGTATCCGGTTTACTTGGTTCCGTAGGTGTTGCAGCCGTATCATTGGACACCGAATCAGAATCAGATTTGCTCGGTGTACTTACTGTGGTGTTTGATGTATCGGCTGCATCTGTTTTTGGAACCGAAACATTTGTATTCGCTTTTTCTGCTTCCATTACTGCTTTTACTTCAGCAGAGTCGATCAGAGCGCAATTGGAAACACCTGCTCCGGAAGCAACGCCTTCTACTCCTTTACGGAAAGAATGAATTGGATCATAGATTGGGATACCGGCGTCAATTGCTGCAGATACAGTTGTGATTGTACGGTTCTCATTTTTGCCAGTATTTGCATAATGCAGATAATAAGAAATAATATCAGAACCATATGCAACCTGAAGATCGCCATATGCAGATGCATACACAGAAGCATTAAATTCTGCATTACATGCTCTGCCACACCAGATTCCGTTATTCCAAAAATGAAGCCATAATTTGTTCACCTGTTCATCAGTTAAATTTGTAGCATCTGTGATTCCATAAGCGTGTGCAACATCCGGATAAGAGTATGCATAAAATGCTGGATCAAACATATTTCTGATTGTCTCTTTTGTTTCCTTATCAGTATGAAACACAACCTGTGTCGGGTCTGGAGACATTGTTTCTGTTCCTGTGTTCGCAGCTGCCATTCTTTCAACGTAGGAAGTATAAGCGGATGCATAAGCAGATGTATTCGTCATACTAAGTGTTCCAATTACGGTTGCTGCTAAAAGTGTGAATACTACGAGTTTTCTTTTCATTTTGTTTTCCTCTCTTTTTTTTTGTAATTTTTGTTTGCCTTATATTCTAAATACATATTATTTTTGTCTTATATGACATCTACTATAAGGCTCACAATCCTGATTTCTCGTCAGATATTGTGTATTTTTGTTGATCTTTTTCTTTGTTACAATTATTAGACAACTGAAATTAGAAACAGGTTTTAAAAATCTTGAAACTATTTTTTTTGTTTCCTGTGTCCGTTGTATTTTTTATAAGGTTCAAAATGTGGGAAACTCGTCATGAATTAGTAATTATTCCAATAATTCGATCCGATACTCCCATAAAGACGTATCTGCAACCGTACATAAAATTCCTGGCATTCCGTTTACATATCCTTTTTCATCTCTTAGAAATCCACAATTATGGTTGCGCTCATGCCCAGTAACTGTACTATCTATATTCTTCTCCAGTATCCATTTGCAGGTACTCAATGTGCTAATATCATCTAATGATACAAATGTCGAATATACACATGACGTATCAGCAACAATGTTTAATAATCCATCTGTAAACGGACGTTTATCGCAGACCATATATAGCGTCTTAGATACATCATCATAAGCAAAATCTGCATTACTGATGAATGATTCCACACCTTCTGTTGATACTTTTGTGGTTCCAAGATTTTGGATACTATTCACAGAAGACATATCTAACAATGAAACATACGTATCCGTTCCATTCATGTCTCCCTTTGTATAGAATAATAAGACTTTTCCGTTTCCAAGACTTATCGCACTCGGCTGCCCGACTCCCCATTGGAATACTTCTGGATGATTTGAATCATAGGTATATCCGATTACAATGTTATTTTCCGGTTTCAAAAACCTACTGTTAATGTAATTTGATAACGCAACTCCGATTTGATTACATTGATTGTCCAAAGTTTCAGCCCCAAGATAGAACATTGCATATTTGTAGGTATTTCCATTATAACTATAGGAGTCAGAAACTACAGATGGATCACAAACATGAATACTGTCAAATCCATCCGTTGACGGTCTTAATGCAACATCTGTTCTCGTTTTTCCATTTTTCATCCTTGTCGTTGCATAAATATAATCAACAATCTGTCCGTTTATACCGTTTTTGCAGTAAAATGTTGTCTCTTTTTCATTGGTTTTAATTCCTACTGGACAATAAGTATATCGTTGTCCTGATGTTTTGACATAACATTCGTCTACCACTTGCGTTGTATTCTCAGTAATATCTGCATATACTAAAACAGCCGGGCTTATTAACCCGACTGTAAATGTAAACAATAATATACCGAGCCCAATTTGCAAGGATTTTTTAAGTTTTCTCATGAATTTCCCTCGCTTGAAATTTCCAAATCTCGTTCTGGTACTCTATAAAAACAGCTAAATCCTGTGAAATTATTGATTGTAATATTTCCTGTTTTTGCATTGCAGTGTGCCCATAGCATATTTCCATTTTCGTCACAACCAAGATATATTCCAACATGATTGATATGTGATTGAACAGATTCCTTTGTTCTGGTTTCATCTTCTGATAACCAGCGTTTCACACTGTCGTATTCATAAAACATATTCCCATCCGGTGTCTCATAATAGGTTCCATCGGCAAAGATCAAACCAAGATCACCAGGTTTAAGTTCATCTATCTCAATCGGTTCACAGTTTCTGGATATCATATAGGTACTCGCTAACGATTCGTTATAAGATCCGTTCCATAACCAATATATTAACTGAACAAATCCAGAACAATCCAATTTCAAACTGAATACATCGCTTGTAATCTCACCATTTATGTACTTATTGGCATTTTCGAAATCCGAAACACTTGCTTTACTTCCGAAGTCATAAATCCCCATACCGTCGAACTTTCTTACCATTTCCATAAATTTCTGGTGCCAATCAACTGGTTTCGTTTCTTCTGGCGGTACATCATTTGAGCTCTCTATAATTTCTTCCAGATATTCCTGTTTTGTTGTAGATATCCCGATCACGTGACGTTCTATTGCAATCTGATTTTCATCGAGTTCTAATGGTATTGCCGCCGCTTTTGTAGAAACCGGTTCAATCGGCACCGATTCTTTTGTTATTCCTGTAGTGCTGGCTGTCATAGTTTGAAAAACCAGACAAAACAGGAAACATAACAAAAAAACACAATCACAAAGCTTATGCTTTAACGTTTTCACTGTTTTACAGGCTGGATATCTCCAACGATCTCCAGACGTGTACTGATGATGCGGTTAACGATATGGGTATGATCTTCATCGATATTCATCTTTTTCGTGTCCACATATCCAGATGAATTTATATAAGTTCCCGGAGTAAACTGTTTTATAACCTGAGATGCGTCGCCAGCACAGCGGATACCAATTGGAGTGACACTTGTATAGGTCTGATTAATGGAAGATATCACATTGCTTTCTCCAAGGTATTTACGTTCTTTCTGTACCGTTGTTTTAACATTGATCAGAATATAATTTTTAGTAATAACTGCTGCTGATTCGATCTTTCCTAAAATATTTACCTGATTGTGGTCTGGGATCATATGTCCGCCAACATATTTTGGACCCATTGTGATTCCCCAAATCGCAACCGCACTTGTACCATTATAATGATCACGGACTAACTGTGAGATTCCACTAATAGTTACAAAGTCTCCTGTCTCGAACCGCTTATCATAAGCGTCTGCTGCGTCATCATAAAATGTCACACGAATAATGTCACGAATGATTTTACCATCTTTGTCTTTACGTTCTCTTCTGCTGCCGCAAGAGATTACAACAAGTAATGTATCTCTTTTGATACGTTTCTTTGATACGAGTTTTCCGCACAAATGTACAAGGTTATGATGTTCGAACTCGTTTGCGGTATGAGCCGCTCTTACTGTTACTTTTGTCATAATTTTTCGTTTCCTTTCTTTACGGTACCCTATCTGTTTTCTCTAACACACAAAATAGGTAGAGACAATATTATCTCTACCTATAAATATGGGTATCCGTCTTACAAAGGAATACTTATTTGCTGTTCTTTCCGAGAATTGATGTTAACAATTCTTCGAAATTCATACGAATCTGCTGTTCAATATTACTCATTGCTGCGGAATTGTATAAATCATTGTAAACCGCCTCCATTGCTGGTTCTTTCATTTCTTCCGGAGTGTAATCTCTAAAGTCATAAGAATAGGTGCCAAGATCCTTTAACGTGATCACTAATACATCTCCGTATGTATCGGACTGTAATGCATCCCCATAAGCTTTTAATACCGGATCTCGCATCAGGCTATCAAGTAAACGACATCCAAATTTAGAGTCTGCCTGCTCACATAATTCATTTAACACTTTCCGTTCAAGAATAAGTTCACAACCAAAATCGTTTGCAATAAGTTCACGATTCCGATTAATGATGTTTAAAACAATCTCTTTGTTAAGTGGATGGTAATTTACAATATATGAAAATCGTCCGATCAACTCATAACATCCGCCTGCAGTGATGATATTTTCTCTGGTTACTGGAGCATAGTGGTTGCTCTTTTTGTTTTCGTCTTTTTGGAATCCAATTTCAGATTTCTCGTTTGATTCCCTTACTTTTCGAAAACTATCAAACGACCCCGCCCCAATGAACAGAATATTCTTCGTATCAATAACTCCACGTGCAGTCTCTATTCTTGAGCCTTCTACCATTGTTAAAATATTATGTTGTACTTCCAAATGCATATCGGAATGATCTGCTGTATAAGACGGCGTACAAATCTTGTCGAATTCATCCATAAATACAATTGCGATCGGTTCTGATCCGTATCCGACCAATGGCGCCACAACGGATGACGGCTCAGATCCTCGGAATCCAGCAGGTGTTAAACTGCTGACGTCGACAATATGGACGGCAAGTAATGGGATACGATCTGCAAAGTAATCCTTTATCGCTCTGTATGTTTCTGTTTTTCCACAGCCAGAAGGTGCACAAAGCAGCATGTTATTAGAACTGCTTCTTGTCTGTATACGCATATTTGGAATTTGATCTATCATACGTCTTAGATGGGTATAAATATTTGTGACAACGGATACGATATCTTCCTGTCCCATAACTCGAGACTGAACATAGGACAGCATTTCCCTGTATGGATCTGTTGTAATCCAATCATAGATCTGTTTTTTCGCCATCTTGCTGATCATTGCGGTATTGTTCATTGGTGTTTTATTGAAGTTCTGCTTATTTTCTGTGTTGTTGTTCTGGTTTTTAGTCTCAGTTCCCTGTTCTGTGTTCTGATTCTGATTTACTGTTTCCGACATGTTGTTTTCTCCTTGTTTTTCGATTTCTAACAACGAAAAGGCTCACAAATGACAAAACTCGTCACATATGAGCCCTTTTTTGGAATTAATTTACTTTTAAGTCTGCTTCGGTTACAGAATCTTTTGTTCCGTCTGATACGTTATCGATTTCTCCAATGATTTCCATCATTTCGTCATCTCCTTTTGATGATGAAAAGATCATATGTCTGTCACGAAGCAGAGTATCATTTTTCGTTGCATTGTCATCCACTTCATTTCCGTCCATATAACGGCGCATGATACTCTCTAACTGTCGTTTTGCTGACACTTGTAGCGCTTTTACTTCGCCGACATCCATTTTCATAAGATTAGAAATTTGTTTTAATGACATTTTTTCGACACTCGAATCTGTGATCACATTTTGTGATTCATCATACGCAATACCAAGAGTATAACAAAGTACCCTTCTCTGATCCTGATTTAAGGTTTGTAAAGCTTCGATCAGTTTCCCGGTCATTTCTGACTGGACAATACTCTTATCCGGATCCAAAAAGGTATCCTGCTTTTTACCACTGACCATAAGATCATTCGCTTCTTTACTGATCATGGTATTCTCGGCTTTGATTCTCGCCATAGAGTTCGAAGTCTCTTCCACTTTTCGTTTTGTTCGAAGTGCTACTAATACCGGTGTCGGTGTGATACCTTCTGCCATCAATTCTTTCTGTGCGTTAACGATTGCTGCATCTGTACGCATGGTACTTTTACTAGTTCTTCCTTTTCGAATGGACTCCCAGCTTGTTAACGCATCTTTAATAAATGGTTGAAAATAAGTACTGATTGCAAAACCAGAATCGACGTCATATTTTGGTAGTGCTTTAAAAACATATGCATGACAGGTCTGAAGTGCTTCGTCTACATATTCCTGGCGTTCACTCTGTGATATATCTCTACTGTCTGCGAATTTCTGACATTCACGAAGCAGATATGTACGGAAGAAATAATAAAAAGAATACTGAGCCTGTTCGTATACAGCTGGCGATTTACACAAAGCAACATCCTTGGTCAGTATACGCATGATAAACATATGCGACTGTCTGCAATTATATGTTTTCCTTGCAAAAAACTGAGCATATAATAACGCTTCAATCTGGTCACTTTCATTGCCTTCATAAAACAGTTTCCTTGCTTTTTCTTCATCAAAATAACGATCTGTATAATGCCGGATTCCATACACGGAGCCCGGTTCAAATTTGACTTCAGGTCTTAGTTTTCTAGCTTCTTTGGCTTTCAATTTCGAATCCGAAACATCAATTCTGGAAGTAGGATCATCGTCATCCAGGTCTCCAACAAATTCGTCTTCTTTGTCGAGTTCATCCAAACCGGATTCTTCGTTTTCATCTTCTACTTCATGCATATCCGATTCATCGTCTTCTTTGTTTTCTTCCTCATAATCATAGGTATCTACAAAATCCTTATCATCATAGGATTCTTCCATATCTTCCATTGCTTTGCGGTATAGTTCGTTTGCTTTACTCATGATGCTATCCTTCCTTATACAAAATATTTTACGATCATATCATTACATTTCTGTTCATTTGCAATCCGTATTAGCTCATACTTTTCTTTGCTATCCAGATGAATCAGACTCTTATCGATTGCCGCATTTACAGCCTCTGTCTCATTCTTATGTTTTCCGGACAGCAGTTCTTTTTCTAATAAACGGACTGCACTAGCTCTGCAGTATCCCATGGTTATTCCTCCGTAGATTCGGTTTCTTCGTAAATACCACTTAATGCAGGATCCATACTTGGATCGTATTCCGTCTCTTCGATCACATCGTTTGTATTTGTAGACGCTTCGTCTCCATACAAAAATACAGCCCATTTCTGATATCCATCTTCAACAAATACAGGAGTACTGTTATCAACCCTTGTATTGACTTCATAAAATACATCATCATTCATACGGATTAAGATGGTATTGATTCCTAATAAGTCTGCACTTTTGTAGATATCCCATAATTCGTTTGCGATCTCTTCATAACTGCGTGTGGAAGCGTCAAAATAGACATTCAGATAAAGAACATCTTCCATGACGGAAACCATTGTGTTGTCAGAATAATAAGCTTCCGGAAGTAACGCAAACATATTCACACTGTCTTCTGATGTCTCAGAACTAGTTTCCTCACTTGTAACAGTATTTCCTTCAATATGGATAAATGATTTCTGACTTGTAATGGTACCAAAATCATCAATCATTCCATAAATACCATCATACTTTTTATTTGCATACGGCCAGTAAAGTCCGGTTCCATCTCCAAACGAAAACGTAATGTATGCTTTTCCGGAATATGCCTTAAAGATTGGTTTTAACTTGCTTAGGAACTGATGTGCTGTCATGTTTTCAAATTCTGTTTTGTCACTGTCGATCACAACATAATTTAATGACGCATATGGATCAGATTCATACTCTGTTCCTTCTATATTATGTATCCATCCGTTTTTGTCTGTAAAAACAGCTCGATTCTGATACCAGTCAACAAAAGCAAAACTTCCTATAAGTGCTACAACCGCAAGAATCACACATACGATTCCAGTTATGAATTTCTTGTTTTTCTGCATTTAACTCACTCCTTTTCAATATTCAATTGTTTTCTTGTTTCTTATCGTGTTTCTTTCTGTCTCATGGCAATACAGATGCCGATACCGATCACGAAAAGAATTCCTGCGATTGCGTAACACATATTAGAAACCGCAAAAAAGTCTTCTGCGTAGATCATATAACCATTCTGTTTTGTCATAATTGTAATTAAGCGTGTAATTGTATCCATAATCTAGTCCTCAATGACTCGGATTTAAGGAATGAAAGATATGGAGAGCAGTAAGCTTGAACCGAAGACACGATATCATATTTTTCTCATCCTTATCCTCTTCCTCATCCTTAACTATCCGAGTTCTGCTGTAATATCACTCTGTGTTTCCATTTCATCCTGTGTAATAGATTCCTTTACGATACATGTCGCATCCGGGGAATCGATGTCTGTGTAGTTCAAACATACATTATAAGAATGTGTGCATCCCATAAATGTAGAACGAGCTTCTACCAGTGCATACGATTTATAACGGTTCAGCACGGTACCTTCTTTGAATCTCTTTTTAGGTCCCTTTGCATTGTCACAAAAATAAATGTGCTTTCCTGGTACTAACTCTTCAGAACGTAATTTTCTATCCATAATACAAATCTCCTTTTTGTGTTCGCATTTAACTGCGTATTATTTATATGTAGAGATTGAGTAAAAACTCCGAAGCTTAAGCTTCGTAATACTCAACTCTCCAAATCAAGGACTCCCTCATCTAAAGATGAGGAGTGGGTGTTCTTGATTCATCTGTTAACAGGCTCACAATTGCAAAAACTCGTCAGGTTTTTCATTTCTTTTTAAAATAAATACAAAAAGCCCCCACACCGCTCGCAATGGCAGGTGCAGGGACAATTCATACAACTTAATTTGTTGCGGCAGCTTTTGTTTCAACAGGCTTTGCCCATTTTCTCATAGCTGCAACGACACTTGATACTAAAAACAGTATCAGTGCCACGATGAGAGCCAGCAGGATAATTTTCCATACTGACAATGGCTGTGTTACGGTATGATAACCGCGAGACACATACCACTCATGAGTGGCTGCCATCTTTCTGGCAATCGCTCCTGATGTTATGAATCCAACCACCATGCTCTCAATCGCTCTAAACAATACTCTCATACTTTTTTCCTCCTTGTATGTATAAATTGTTTGTTAATCTAAATATGGGATACAAGGTTAGAAAATAGCATTGAAAACAAATGTATTAAGTCGTATGAATTTTTACTTAGGTACAACAAAAAACTGCGGCTTTTGTTGTCGTCACCGCAGTCTGTTGTCTTTGTTTGTTCCTTACTCGAACATTGATCCACCTTCACCGGATTCCAGGTCACGCATAACATCAGCTTTTACCGTATTTAATTCGTCTTCTGTCATGTCGATCTGAGTAGCATCAATATTGTTGTTGTGGAACATCAGTGTCATGATATTACCCTGACCTGTTGCACCTACTACTCGACCCCACCAGAATGGGAATGCAAACTGTAAGAATGCCTGATAATCAGTTTCATACGGCATCAATAATACGGACAACATAATCATGTCACTCTTTGCTGTCTCTTCGGTCTGTAACTGTTCCTGTGCTAAACGATAACGGTTCATCATGTCGTTAATCTCACGGATATATACATCTTTGTCATTATCGAAGACCAGATTGAGACAAGAAATCTCGCCGTCCATTGAATAGACGTCAATTGCTGCGTTTTCTACCTGCAGGTCGTCGAGCCATTCGCGGTCCTCATCTGGAACGTCATCCAAAGACATACCCTCTTTTACATTATGAAGACGTTCCATAGAAAACAGGATCTGGCAGTTTGCATGACCGTCTTTATCTAATTTTAAGATATCTTCCAGCAAACGGTCCGCATCAATTTCCTCGCTTTTGAATTCAACATCATTCGGATTCTCGATTGGTTCTGGAACTGGCACGGAAACCTGTTCCATATTTAATTCTTCATTCATCTTCATTTCACTCATATTTTTAAATGTCCTTTCTGTGACTTTGTATTTTTACTTGTACTAAATATGTGTGAGCTCTATGCAAAGGAATACAATTTGATAAAAAGGATAAGAGTAACATTGACGGGACGATGTTCAAATCTTCTATTACAAAAACGAAGATTAAGATTATACACCTACGGTGTTCAAATCTTCTACCTAAAGGCAGAAGATAACCCTTACCCGAGTAAACGAGTAATGGTTGTAAACTTCACAGTACAAAACTTTATTACAGAGACTGGTTTTCTAATTCCTGGTATACGCAACCAGGGTCTATAACCTATTTTATGCTGTCCAATAAGAAAACCATTTCATCACTCAGATATGGTTTTGCTAATTCATAGCAATCAATTTCCGTATCCAAAGCAGCAGCTGTAGCTCCAACAATTGCTCCCATTGTATCTGTATCCTTATTCGCAAACAATACCTGTTTCATAGTATTCATATACAAATCCTTCAACCCAATCTCTCTGTATGCGGTTTCAAGACATTTGAACGAATGAGGAACAGCTCCCTGACACAACTCATTGTTTGAATTTAATTTATTCATAACCTCGATTGGATTCGAAAACTGTTTTTCTTTATATCGCGGTTTGTTGTAATATTTGCCAATATATTTAAACACTTCTTCAATCGTTCCATGAATTGCGATCCACACACAGATCGCTGTGACAATAGCTCCTTGAATTCCTTCCGGATGATTGTGAGTACAAGACGCAGATTTGTAAGCTTCCCGGATCACATCGTCAACATTGTCGAACATTACACCAACCGGAGACACTCTCATTGCGCTTCCATTTCCGCAACTGTTATATGGATGCCGTTCCTCCGGAGACATACCAAGCCACATAACAAAAGATGATCCATAACTTGAGAAATACTTATGCCCCCACAGACAATAGGCATCATCATATTGGTTGCTATGTAAAATGGCGTCCAAAGTTGCCAATGTTAATATTGTATCGTCTGTATAAGTGTTAGAGTCATAAAGCAGCTTATTTTCTGGCTTATACCTAAACAAACCGTTCGCAAATTCGTAAGGTTCTCCAATAATGTCTCCCAAAATGGAGCCACAAATTATATTTCGAGCTGAAACGGGATTTACATCTTTTTTAACTTTGACATTTGGTCTGTAAATTTTGACTGCATCATCAATTGTGAACGGATCTAATTCAGCATCCGGCTTATGTCTATCTATAAGTTTTGTAAACCAGTTCATGATAATTCCTCCACAAGTGTTTTCAACTCTTCGTTTTCCTCACATTTTGATAACCAACATAATCGTCTACCAGAATCAGGTTCTGATTCATCCTGTTCATTCCAACAGCAGCAGGAAACATGTTCAACATCAGTATTGAATACAGAACAATGCGATCCGCAACCAAAAACAGCAAAGCATTTTTCCGGATCATCTGTGTCATTCCCCTTCTCGTCATAACAGAAATCACTGTCTGGTTTAGCTTCAGAATACGGACACCGGCAATCACACAGTCGTTTTCGAGGATCAATCCCATTCTTTTCGCAATCAGTAAGAAGTGCCATCAACTTCTCCTTGTTAACGTTTTCGATTTTCACGGCATGTCTTTCTTTGTACGATTTTTCGTCCCTTTTGTTCTGAAGATGGCGAACAAGACAAAACACAATATAGAATATAATTAAAGTCAATGAATAATAAACAGCACGCATAATAGCTTCCTCCTTATTTTGAATACTTTTTAGTTATCTTAAATATGCGTATCCGGACTGCAAAGAAATGAATACCGTCTAAAAATCGTAAAATGTCCCGATATTCCCACATTTCGGACATGTAACATAGATATCACCAACATCCGGATCAGGATCATTCTTTATGCAACCTGGACTGCAATACTTACAAAATACGCTGCCACATTTGTTACATCTAAATATATCCCAGCTTTTTCGTCCGCATACCGGACATGACTCTCCGGCTACGTTTGGATTTTTGTATACATAACTGATTCCTATTGCCATAATAATAACCTCTTTCCATTCAGATTCTTATTTTGTATATTTCCTGATTCATTTACACATGTTACTCAGTTTATTTGCTATGTTTTCGGCGCCGCTTTTAGAAATCTTTTTTAAGATACCGATCTTGATTGCAGTATATTTGATTTCCTTATATCCGGCGCCTCTTATATTTGTTAACGGTTATAATCTAAGTTGACCCATATTTCGGTTCCAATGCAAGATAAGCAATCTTACCTTTTCAGGTACACAACATATCCGTCTTTTTCTGGGTTTGGTACAAATGTGGTATCACAATGATCACAGCCTACTTCTGATTCTGAATACATATCGACGATTGCTTTATATCTGCCTGCCAGAAACTGTCCACACCTTGGACAACGAAGCAGGTAGATCTTCTGAATATCGTTATGCATTTTTTCGTAATCGTCCAGTTTTGAATATGTATCCGCAACCGAAATATCCAGATGCCTGGCAACTGCTGCCGGATAGATGATATTTCCTGGCTTATATATAGACAGAAAACTTTCTAAGGCATCAGAAGTTTGGGTTGCGATATCTGTCGTATTTTCAGAATATGTTTCCGAACTATCGTCCCAACCTACGGCATCAAGCAAGTCTTCGGAGTAACCATAATACTGATATACATCTTTAATATCATCCAAGCAGTTTTCTTTTGCATACATATGTGCGATTTGTCTTGGATGGTACGTAAGCAGGTAATCCAGTAATAAATAAGCACCTTCTGGAAGTGGTTCTTTTGTTGATTTTTCGTTTTCCATATCACAGACCTCCTTATTTGAATGCGAACGCTAACAAGATAGCAATAAAAATAACAATGATACCGAATGTTTTTGATTTCGATGCATTGTTTAAGGTATCAGATAGGTTGTCAATCTTACTAGTATCCGACTCAATAAGCATTGCTTTTAGGTGATCAATTTTTGAGTCACTACTCTTTAATTCTTCGACTTTTCGTTTCAGACGTTCGTCAGCAAGATTCGGTTCAGCAGGTTTAGCAGCAACAGAATGTGAATTAGTCAAAGTGTCAGCCTTTTCAAGAACTACCTGTGCATCAACAGGAACTTCTTTTGGAACTGTAACTTCGATATCTGATTTGTTTTCGGATTTAGTTTTGTTCTTCTTGTATAAAACCATAGTTTTCTTTTCCTTTCTTTTTTTACTAAAAAAAACATTAAGTACAAATTTCGTGCCAAATAACGCAAATTGTTACAAAAATGATTAAATTTTTAAGATACATACTTAATACAGATTCTGCAGACTGTGTTCGTTCTAGTTCAAATTGCGTGATTATGATAGGAATTACAAACAATCCGCAGACATAAAATAAATCAACTAGAATATTACCCGTCTGATATTGAATGATATATTCAATAAGTTTGTTCATATGTTAATTGCCTCCTTATTCACTACTGATAATTCAATCATAAACAGGCTCAAATATTGAAAAACTCGTCAGTAAAACAACAATAATCGAAGTAAAACTGCAACAATTGCGGCACCCAAAAGTCGAACCAACAGTGGTCTTACAGGGAAGTCGTGCCGGAGTGCATAAAAGATCCGAAATACGATCGCCACAGCATCAACACAAACAATACAGAAACATAAGCGTATAAGAAACATAATCTTCACCCCCTTTCAAGTTAAAAGTTAGTCACCTTTATTCTGTAACCGGATGACTGATAATCCAGTTCATGAGTTCCTGTATATCATGCATTACCGGCATATTCTTCAAGTCGTCAACGCTAACAGGATATAAATATTGTTTACGGATAACGTCACGAGTTACTGGCTTATCATTAATTGTAAATGTTAGATTTTTATACTTATCATTACTCAGAACAGAATACGAATTCAAATACGTGCGACAGGTAACATTGTGCTGTTTCTCACGTCGGCACCAGCTCATAGTATCCTGATGTCTGCGATACATAAGACCAGCTCTCTTTTGTGCCGGACTTTTTCTTTTCATCTTATCAAGATTGTTCTTTATAGTACCGAGTGTTTCAGGCTTGCAATGAAGAGTATTACATAAAATGTTTACTAATTCAGTTGAGCCCTCTGTTTCAGGCACCTCTTTTAACGCATTCATTATATTTTCAATACGTTTTTCACCAAAAGTTGGAAGATGCTTCAGTAATCCAGATATAAGCAATCCGTTCTCGTGTTCCATAGAATCAGAACTTAATTCGCAGCCTTCAGATACGGAATACAAAACATCAACAACATGTCGGTATTCATCGGTATCAAGCAAATGAGCGATCTTAATCATATGAATATCTGAGCTATCAAGTTCTCGCTCTCGCATCCTAATGTTTTTGGCTCCGTTGTTTGTTTTCGGTTCCGGAATCTTTAAATATTCCGGAGTATAGAGAAAACGATTATTTGGAGCAACATATTCGGATGCAGACTGTTTTGTTACTTTAATCTCGTAATCTCTGAGATTGCAGCTATCAAGTGCTGCAAATCTGTATAACTTATCGATATCCCAAATACAGAGATCAAGACTAGGACTCGTGCTATATTTGTCCGCAATCATATCTAAGAGTACATACAAGAGATTACTCTGTGTGTATTCATGATTAGCGTTAAAAGCATTGATCTTACCATAAAAAGCGTCTGCGAATGCCTGATACATTTTAAGAGTACGATCTCCAGCTCCTTTCATAAGGAATGCAAGAAAACTGTCACCATACAATGCATTTCGTTCAAAGACTTCTACTGAACTTAGTGGCGAAATATTGCATTCAGCCTTCGGAGTTCCATTTGTTTTCAAAGAAGAAGAATCCAGACTATCGAAGTCAAAAGGATTAGATCTATCTGTGAGTTCCTCAAAAGAACACTCAGTGGAAACCCAACCATTGTTTTCAGAATAACTGTCTTCCTCATCGTTAACAAAATCAGTTTCAAAAGAATCGGAGTTTAAAAACTCGTTCCCATTGCTTTCTGGTTCAAGACTAGAAACCATAGATTCCTCATTTGTAGGACTTATAACAACACTAGTGCAAGTTTTGATACGATTTCTACATACTTTAAGGCGCTCCTCTTTGTATGCGTCTTCGATCTCCTGATATAATGCATCCCAGTCAATGGATACAGCCGTAATGTCGTCGCATTTTCGGACACGGTATTTTAATGCGATGCGTTTTACAGTTGCAATGGACGCCCCAGAGTAATCACTTACGGTTTCATAAGTTGGACGCTCCTCTGATATTAACAGTTCTACGACCTTTTTCTCAGTATCCAGTCTTTTTCGTACAACATCCAGATGTGCCTGCTGATTTCGATCCTCCCAGCTACAGCCGCCATCCAGTCCGTATTTTTTGATTTCATTTTCATCCAGTCCAAGTTTGTTACAGATCCATAAGTTTGTGAGTTTATAGTATCCTGCATAAGATCCGTCATAAGAAGAATTGCTGTCAACGGATCTGATGATGCTCTTGATTCTGGATTCCTCGATTCGTTCTCCAAGATCATCATTAAACTGTCTTAATGATTTCACGGCATCCTGGTACTCAAGACATTGTTTTGCTGTATTATAGTACACAAAACAGAACACTTCACGATGTCCTCGCCAACTGGATCTTTCTTTCTGTAACTGTTCCAGTTTCATCAATAATTGGGCATGATAAAAGCTGGAGACAAAACGCTTTTCTCCAGTATTCTTCGTCTTACCTTTTTTGTTTGTGTTCTGTGTTTTTTCTGCAGTATCTCTTGAAAGAATTTTGCTGTATTCGAATAAATTGCAGCAGCCTCTTTCATTTACTTCAAGCAGTGTGCACATAGTACCGCTTTTGCTGTTTCTTGTACCCGGTAACCTGCAGATGCGAGCATGGTCTCCAATAACACTGGAATCCACAATAAGGGCATGTTCTCCGCATTCTGAAAGCACATCCTTCATTCTTTCCGCCAGCAGATCATATAAGGTGTCAAAATACTGCTGCTGCTTTGCTGTTTTCGATGTATTAGCAATAGAGTTGGTCAGCACAAAAAAGACACCAAGACCGTTTCCAGTTGATGTGATCATAGTATAACGTGGTAATCTTCCATCGCTGACCGCTTCATGGATCATGTCAAGATTTTCATGAATGATCATCTCTGAATCTTCGTTTCTTTTGTGTCCCGGTAAATCGAGATCAATATACATGGCATTGAGGGAATATACATTTTCTGCACGTCTACTGGTGAACGGACCACCTGATGTCTTAAATGAGTTTACAGATACATAGACATCATCTTCAATCTGTTCCCCATTGATCTCAGTTATATCTTTTGTAACCTGCTGCATAGACAGATCCCCGTTATGAAACTGAACACAGATTACAGAACCACCTCTGGAATCCCTATGTAAGATACCAAGGAATCTCTGTTGTTCTTCTGTATTAAATTGTCTTGTTTCTCTGTCGTTTCGTGTCATAAAAATTCCCTCTCTGTTTTGTTACTGCTATTCATAAGGCTCACTTTTTGGAAAACTCGACGCTTTTTTTCGTTTTTCTTTTCTTCGTTTTCGTTATCATAAATATGTGGGAGTCTCAGACAGAGAAATAACAAGAGGGATTATATTGATGAATAGAGATAGTAGAACTTCCGATGTGAAGGACAAAGATAGACGATTATATTCTTGAGGTATAGAGTTCAAATCTTCTACCTAAAGGCAGAAGATAACCCTTATCCGAATTAACGAATAAGGGTTGTTAACTTCACAGTACAAACACAGCGAAAACACTGTGTTAAACTTTATTACAGAGACTGATTTTTCTAATCCCAGGTATACGCAACCCAGAAACAACCAGGGTCTATAACATGGTAGAGCATCTTTTTCGCAAACCGTACGGTATACGCAACCCAGAAACAACCAGGGGCTATAACCTCGGCATTATATGGATTTCCATTTTTTGAGGTATACGCAACCCAGAAACAACCAGGGTCTATAACATTACAATCTCGCACGAACACTGTATGACTGGTATACGCAACCCAGAAACAACCAGGATCTACAAACCCAGAAGCGACCATGTTTTCTTTCTTTTGTTGTTATCCTAAATATGGGTGACTGATTTACAAAGGAATACATTTTAAGGATAAGGAGAAGGATGAGGATAAGAGGAAGTTTGTCTGGTAAACGCTTTTAAGGATAAGGATGATGGGAGTTTGTCAGGTTAAACTGCAAAACAAAAGACGCAACCATATTGGTCACGTCTCCGTTTTGTTTTCTACCGTTTGAATAAGAATTTGTCGTCCTGGTACCAGGATCCGCACACTGTACCATCACGATGAATGATCACCACATTCAACCACATCGGGTACCGGTTCTGGATCCGTTCCGCTAGACGATCGCCAAGGCAAATCCTTACCGGGATCTCTTTGTAGTATCCGTTTAAATACTGATTTCTTCTACGGATATCAACATCTTCGGATACTGCTAAACGATCCAAAACTTCATGAAACCGCTGTTCAGATGCTTCTGTTCCTGGCAGCAGCCGGTTTAAATAAAGCGGCACCTCATATTTTGCATACTCATCAAGATCAAAATCTTCATCCACCGTAACACGAACACAAAGTTTATCTTCAAACAACACTTTCGCTTCATTGATTGACAGTATTGGTGCTTTTGATTGGAAGATTTCTCTGTTGTCGTTATCATTCGCCGAATTCCGATGCAGATTGATGTATTTGATTTCGGAAACGTCATATTGGGCGTCCACATGAGCTCCATTTGTATTCCAGGTTATTTTTGCGCCCGGACACTGTTTCCGGATAAGCGTCATCAGCATGTTGAATTCCGCTGGTGGTAATGAACCACCTGTGATCGAAATCTCCTTGAAATCAGACTTATCGGACAACAATGCACGACAGGTTTGCAAGAATGACAGATGATCCGTCGAACATGGACGCAGGTCTTTGTCGATACAATACGAACAGTTTGCATAACAGGTGCCAGGCAGGTTAATAACAAGCGATTTCGCATAGTCAAGCACCTCACGACCGCAAACAATACGGATATGCTGCTTGTATTCGTCTTCGTTTATGTCCTTCAAAGCTTGTTCTTTTATAAGATTTGATAAAACAGTTGTATCAGTCGCATCGGATTCCATGATAATAGTTCTATTCATTTTCTTTTCTCCTTTTCGTTTTCTATTGTTTTGGATACATTAAATATGGATTCAATAACTGAAAACAAAAAAAAGAAAACTAGTTAGAAATTACAAAAAAAATGCAGCTAAATATAACTGCATTCCTATTTTGCTAACAAACCATTTCTGTGGCTTTTTGTAATCTAATATTTTTATTTAAAGTGATCATTACTGCATCTTCAGGTGAAGAATCTTTTTCATCCATAATTTTATACAATGCATGTAATTGAACCACCCAGACATATCCATTTTGAAATTTATCAACGATAGACTTATCAACGATAGACACTACGGTTCTTTCTTTCGTAACAACTTTATGGAAATTGTATTTGTCCATTAATTCTGTAAGATAATTTGATACTCCGCCAAGATCATTGATGTGTGCTATGATTTTTAGTGCTTCATCTGCTGTGTCGGCATCGCTGATAGATTCATATCTCCATTCATAGCCTTTGCTCATCTCCCGGTATTTTTCAATCGACATTACCGAAAGCGTTCCGTCATTATGATTTTCCACTACTACATAATTTTTCATCTTAAATTCCTTTCAATTAGTATCTTTTAACATTATTTTGAACGATTTCCATTTTTTTTGTCTTATGTATTGCTAATCCTCTAACATTTTGAATTGATACCCTTTTTGACCTTTGCGATGATTACCTGAAAAATATCCAGGAGATACATCTTCATAATCGACAGTGACTTCAATGTGTTCGTCCAGAACTTTTTCTGTCGTCATCTTTTCTAACATTTCTTTGACATTGAAATGCGATAACGCATTTTCTGCTAGGAAATAGAGAAAGCCTTCATCGTCGGATTCTTTTAACGATGTGATAACATACACGTCATCCAAAGAATCAAGGAAAAATACAGATTTACGATCCATAATTTTCTCAAGTTCATACTGATGCTCTTTCGCAAATAAATCCTTATGCCCGCAGATTGGACTGATGCGCATGTTAATGAAATGCGTGTTCTTTTTGTCTGCTTGTGGTTTGATTGTTCCGATTTCGTACATTTGAATATACTGAAGATAATTACCATGAACATCTGTCATATCCACAGTCCAGACACACACAATATACACGTCATGGTATTCTGCATTTGCGTCCGGCAAATATGTATAAAGATCGACATCGTTATATTCTTTGTCTTTGCTGTTATACGCATGATAGCTGCATTTATTTGGGTATGGTCTACCAACTTTGCATTCGATTTTCTTTGCATTCATACCATTTTTCTGCACAAGATATACTTCAGCACTGATTCCTCCATTTGTGAACGGGAAAAACAATGAACATCCGTTTTCTATGCAAATTACATGTGAATCATCGAATGATACATCCGGATATACCCTTTCGAACGCTGCTTTATTTTTGTTTCGCGTCTCGATTCCGTTTGTGTCAACGTCGCTATAATCTACACTATCATCTACACCATCTTCGTTTTCTCTCTTATGACGTAAATACTCAGGATCCGCTTTATCCATATCAAACTCCTGGTTTCGCTTTTCAATCAATGTTATTGTTTTTATGTTATTAAAATAGAAATATTTCAGGTTCTGTCTGTTTTTCCAAATCTTACTTCCGGATACAAGTAAATCTATATCACACCATGTATTCCTCATTAGAAGTCCGCTGTATACCTCGCCGTTATCCATTTCTACCTGTATCTTATCACCTAATTCATAGTCTCTTTTGACGAGCTGCGCCATATATTTCCCATAAAAAGGTTCACCACATACTGGTTCTCTGTCTTTTTTATATCTGCCGCCGTTTTTTACGAACTGCTGTATTGTACTGATTGTATCTGTAATCATAATCTCTCTCCTAATTATTCTTCCAGTCATCCGTAGACCGGACACTGTGTGTTTCCATAAAATATAATTTCCACTTACTTCCATCCTATGACTTGACATAATATATGTATTTATGTGCCACTCTTATAAACATCGGTTGATATTCCAGCAAATACTGCATCTTGGTAAAACGCATCTTGTAAATACCTAAGATTCCATCAATGATGTTTTTGTATTTACTTTCTGAGAGATTACTATATATGGTATCCAACATCGTTTCATACTTCTCATCATCAATATAGAGCATATCACATTCATTCTCATGCGCAAGATATACAACTACAACTCTTTCGCTATAATTTCCTGCTCTCTCACTATCAAATTGTACGGCATCCAAATAGTAGAATAAATCCTGAAACAGAGTTTTTGAATATTTAACACAAAAATCTATATCACCGCAGAAGTCAAGAGTATCTGCATTGATATCATTATATTCGCATAAAGACATTTTATCAAAATATCCATTTTCTAAAAGGGTGATAATCTGCATTGTGTAAAACAATACAGTTATCTGGATAATTTCAATAGTTTTTGGATTGTGCTTTTCCAGAAACGGAAACCCTGCTTGCTGATAAGGAAATGCATAATATGCTGTCATTGCTAGTTCCACATCATAAAGCATTTTTATATCATCAAAACATGTTCTAAACGGAAGTTTTCCGGCTATATTTGTAGCATATGAATCAAACAAATCCATTACCTCTGACTTACACTTGATAATTTCTTCTTTTGTTGTTGCTTTTTTTAGTCTGCCAATAAGTTCCTTAAACTTTTCATCCATCCAATTTTTCCTCCATTATTCTTCCAGCCATCCGTATGCCGGACATTGTGCGTTTCTATTATCTGTAATATCTAAGTAATCCTTGTGTTCTTCCATGAATTTGATACATATATCTTTACCACAATACCATGGAGCCGACATCCATTTTGACTCTGCGTAATCTAATTCATAACCAACAATTTCGATATCTAATCGATTCCATCCAAAATGATCACAAATGATTCTGATCATATCTTCATTTCGCGTAAGTTTTACTAATTTGTCACGATCGAAAGATACTTTCACAGCGTCGGTAATGTAGACCGCTGTTCTTCTAATACCGATCAGTCTTGATTTCTCTTCAATATAGAAATAGGTTTCTTTCTCTGATCGGAACTGAACCAACTTGTTATCTTTGTATGGTCGGAAAGCTACATCGAAACCGACGCCAGTAATCAGTTTATCTCCCACATGATCGCCTCCGAAATAATTGAACAAATACGATGCCGTGTATGTTTTTGGCGTCTCATTAATTTCGGATACTGGTTCTGCATTATCCTGTTTGTCTTCGTTTTCTGCATCCATCTTTTTCAACTCTTCCAGCATTTCGTTTGCAGCAGCTTTGTTGTATTCCACACAATGGAATGCCTTTTCTGCACTTTGAAAGTGTCCATACTGGCATAATCGTTTTTGCTTTTCGCTATTGTCAGAAGTATCTAATAAGGCATCTGGTTGCAGCTCCATCTCGTCGTCTTCCAGAATTCGATACAGAATACCAGTACCTTCAACGTAGACGAATTCTTCTTTTTGTGTTAGGTTGTCGAGATATAACGTATTTGTTTCTGTTCTCAAGATATATTTTTCACTCATAAAAATCTCCTTCCTTAATCATTCTCTTTTAATTTCCATTCTGTCTTGTATTGTCCAAGTTCGATGGAAAAATCCCCATAACACCCATCAACCCTTAACTCATATCCATATTCATTATTACAATAATCAGTGACTTTCATTTCCTCCCATTCATCAGATATTGGTAATCGAACCAATATAGTTTCTCCAATTTTGGGGCGTGGGATGGAATCATATACAGATAATTTTTCATCCAAAAGTTTTTGTGCCTCTTCTGCCGATATTTCAATGAATTCATGGTTTATACATTTAATCCATGATAATTTCATTTTTCCACAAAAGATGTCGCTGTCGTGTGCTCGCATTGAATCTGCACATGCAAACACAAAATCCTTATCATTTATGGGTTTTAGGAACACAAATGATTTTGGCATACAATCAATCCATATACCATAATGCCATCCTTCATATTTGCCTAATATTTTAAACCCATCACCATACTGTGTGAATTTATATGCCATCGTGATCATCCTTCCTTTAATTTATGGAAGGCACAGGAGATAAACTAAATATTCACATCCTGTGCCTTGTGTTTCTTAGTGTACAGTCAGTCGTTTTGCAGCTTCGATACATAGTGCACTACGCTGAGCTTCATCTTCTTCAAATGTGATCTGTGCACACAGTGGTGAGCCTTTCATCTTTTCTGCCGTAAATACAAGTCCATTGTTTCTTTTATCCAGATATCTGGCGTCGATCTGATTCGGATCCCCAAGAAGGACGACCTTTGTTCCTTCGCCTGCTCTTGTTACGATTTCCAGAGCCTGATTTACAGTTAAGTTCTGAGCTTCGTCGACGATTAAATAGGATCTTGAAATGGATCGCCCACGTAAATAACCAACAGCTTCGATTCGCACAAAACCTCGTTCCATAACAAAATCGATCTGTTGTTTTGCAGTAGCAAGATCGTGTTCTTTTCCGGCAAAGATTGTCTGCATGTTGTCCATAAACGGTGCTACTAACGGAGACATCTTTTCTTCGAGATCACCTGGCAGGAAACCGAGATCATTGTCAGAGATTGTGTTACTTCTTGTGATAAGAATCTGATCATAATCATTGTCTTCGTATCTGTTAGACGATCTGGAAAGTTTGTTATAAGTATGAGCAAGCCCACATGCAATTGCTAACATTGTCTTTCCGGTTCCGGCAGGTCCTTTTGCAATTACAAGAGGAATCTCATCAACCGGGGCGTTTAATGCATGCATTAACATTCTTTGTGATGCATTTCTTGGTTTAATATCACGATAAGCTGGAACACTTTTTGCATCTACAATATAAATGCGCCCATTACGATGGATTCCGATAGCGGATTTACTTGCTCCTTTCATGATCAAATATTCGTTTTCTACCAGGTCATCGGCTCCTGTAAATACAGATCCTACTCCCTCTTTACCTGCTGCATATAAGTTATCGATATCCTCGTCTGTTACTGTATCAATAAAACGTTTTCCTGAATACTGTTCGTTCGAACTGGATTCGATACTCTCATTTCGATACCCTTCAACGAGAGCGCCGCAAGCGGATGCATTGATTTTCATAGACAGATCATTGGTTACCAGAATTACCGGCATCTGATACTTTTCGCTCTGACCCATTTTGAGTACAGTTGCGATGATACGATTATCCGGGACATCAATATTGTATCCGGTTGGAAGCACGGAAGCGTCAACCATATCTGGTTCTAACATAATGCAGCCACCATCCCAGGTTTTAACACCTTCGATCAATGAGCCCTGTTTTCTAAGTGATTCCAGAAGACGAACGGTTTCTCTTGTGTTGTATCCGCGTTCTCCAGGATCGCCTTTGTGTGCATCGAGTTCCTGCAATGTGGTTCCGGTGATTACGACATCATTGTCAGCGAATCCGAACAATGCATTCGGACTAGTCATCAGGATGTTTGTGTCAAGTACATAGGTTTTCTTCATAAAGTGATCTCCTTCTTTGAATGCGAACAGAGGATTCTGATTAGATCATGTCCGCTTATTCAGGAACCGAGAAAACGAACTCTCATTGTTCCCTATGTCCTAAATATGTGTGAGATGAAGACATAGAAAAAGAGCAGCCATTATAGCCACTCTTTGTCATTAGTTTCAAGTCTAATCAAATTGAGGTGATGGAATCTCTCCTTTAGAAATTCATAATCTTTCATCCATTTCCAAAGTAAATGCGAATTTCAGTGTTTCTTTTTTCTGCAAGAATAACACCTGCAAGGTACTTTCATATTCCTATCAGTAAACCAGATTCTTTCATCATCTGTTTGCCAAAAATATTTTCCGCATTCCTTACATTTTTTAACATCCTTTAAATCATTTGCATTATGCTTTTCTACGGCATTATCTGCATATGTCTTATTAGCCATCCATGAAACAGTTGAATCGCATGGCATCGTCTGAACTTCTGTTGCAGTATTATCTGCTACAAATTCGTTTCCATTGAAATAGATTTTATACCCTAACATATATCATTTCCTCCAATCTTTTAAAGAAATGAGATTTCATCAGTTAGTCTAATTTTACACACTCTCTAAATTCATCAATATCCCATACCGTGACAACAAATGATGATAAGTCCTCTGACCTATATAAATCAGCACTCCATTTGAATGTAATATTTGTTTCTCTCAAGTATATCCTATCTCCAACTTTAAAACCCCAATAAGGTTTTACAACTATACCACTATACATATATCGTTTCCTCCTTTTTCGTAAATGAGATGTTATTTGTCATCCTAAATATGGTTTCAAAGTGTGGAATACAAAAAAAACAAGAAGCAGCTATAATAACCACTTCTTGATTTTTGATTAGCCTACTTAGTCAAACTGGTCTCTAATGCTTTTTAATTCCTTAACCAGATATCCACACATAACTTCCGGAGACATACCGTCGCAGTCGTTATTAGAAGCCTTTGTTAAGTTATTAATAACATGGTCTAAGTCGTTTCTTAATTTTTCCGTTTCTTCAAATGTTAATAATGTGCATTCTTTTAACATGATTCATTTCCTCCTTGTATTCGTTTGCTTTGTTATCTTGAATATGAAACTAATTGCTTCAACCTATCTGTGTTTGTGTTAATATTGCCGTCCGATATTTGTCGTCCAGATAACTAAGTAATTCCATGACTTTATCCAAATCTTCGTCATCAAGCGATTCCAAGGTGATTAACAAATTTCCATACTTGGATTTTGAGTTCTCCAGTTTGTATTTCAGATCGCTGCATTTCTTATACTTCAATGCCAGTTCGTTTTCAGTCATCGCGATATCGTTATAAACAACAATACGATCATAGATATCCTTGTCCGAAAATGTCCTATCTCCAATCTTAAATGATTTTCGTTTTGCGCTGATCTTTTCAACAGTTGCTTTTTCAACACATGGGTGTCTGTAATAACGAGACCAACCTGCGGGAATCCAGAAAACAATACCGACAGTATCTCCTACTTTTAGTTCCTCTGGTGATAAGAATGTTAATGATTTACTCATATTTTGTTTCCTCCTTTTCGTGTGTAAAACATTTTGTTATCCTAAATATGTGACCGAGTGTATGCACACAAAGAAAAGGAAACAATCATGATGATCGTCCCCTTTCTGTGTGTGTTACCCGATTTGGTTTTCCCAGACTTGACATCATACCGGTAATTCGTATTCTGGCGGTATCGTTTTGTATTTTGGTCGTAAATATTGATCCTCAATATCTACATTTGCAAGTTCTTTCGCACGAATCTTGTATGCCATAAAAGCGACATTACAAGATTCAAATCGTTCATCTGTTGTAATAGAGTATTTCGTAGGGAAAACAATCAAGTCCTCGATTGTTTTAATTTCGCCACACAGTTTTCGAACTCTGGATGAAAAAGCGATCCAATAGTCGTTATAGGCATCTAATGCTGTTGCGAAAAACTTATTACCAGATAACGTATCATAACCAAAATCAGTAGAAATCTTTTCTCCATTACAATTAACAGATTCTAGGCGTTCACACTTTACGATATTGTGTTCCATTATCTTTAAAACCCGGCACTTAATAATGGAATCACGCCAGTGCTCATAATGGTATACGATGTCATCCGGTTTGAAATCATTCGTTTCCTGTACTTTGTCTTCGTTCATACCAATTCTCCTTTACGTATGTTATTTGTTTCATCTTATCTTAAATATGTATTTCGCCATCGCAGACAAACAAAAGACGCCAAATTGAGACGTCTTTTGTTTTGTTTTACCATGTCCAAGCTGATGTTTCTCCTTTTTCTTTGCCGTCCAGATATTTCTGCGTCAAATATGTAAGGAGTTCATCGATTCGATTCAGACTATCTTCGTCTGCCCAGAACAGTTTAAACAAAGGTAATCCGTCAGGAGCTACTTCGTTTTCAAGATCACGAATCATTCTGTCGCATTTTAAGGATAATGCATATAATTCGTTCTCTTTCTTTGCGGCATCATCCAGATAAACAAGATTGTCTGCTGCCTGTTCTTTTGTAAACTCTATTACGTATCCATCTTTGTTGTGAAAGATAATGTACTCTATTCCGGATTCCGTGATTTTGTTTACGATTTTGGCTTCTGTAATCTCTGTTCTTACAATCGCATGATCCCGACCAATACAGGTACATTCTACATATCCGACGGTATCTCCGATTTGTAACTGATCAGGATCACAATAATGTAACGTTTCCATTCTTTTGACTTCTGTTCCTTTCATGTTTAATCCTCCTTGTTTTCATTTATTTTGTTATCCTAAATATGTGATAAAACGTTTTGTATTATCCTCAGAAACAAAGAAAGGCACCTCAAACAAGATGCCTTCTTTTTGTTAATCCAAGTTAATTCCAAACTTTTCTGCTGCAATTGTCTGGATTGCACATTTTTCGTTATAAGACGAACCGGACTCAAAACAGTTGTTTTCTTTTGCGACATTGAATGTAAAACGAAGCAGGTCTTCCAACGTATTGATATTTTTGCTTACATCGTTTACGTATTCGGATTTCTCTTTTTCTACATCATCCGCAAGTTCTTTCTTCGTTGTATACAAATTGCTAAGTAAAGCAACTGTGTCTCCTCTTCAGGGTTCTTCTAAATCTAGTATTACGCATAACCCGGGCGGAGCAAGTATTAGATCGCTTTTGATAACACCTTTCAGAATCTGACCATTTCTGATATCCAGGTATAACACTTTTGTTCCAACTTTTGCTTCTGCTGCTTTCAACTTACTCGTCCTCCTCTGAATCATTATGACCGGCTTCGTATTCTTCTTCACTGATTGAAATCAGACTGTCATAATACTTCCACGCTTCTTCATGAAACTTTGATGTTTCATTTGACAGATACTCGACAATGAGTTTGAGATAATTCATCGCCTCATCACGTTCGATACCCATTAATGGAGCAATAAGATCGAGTTTTCCTTTGAACTCCCATTTTTCTTGAGTTAGATCTGCATCTCCATCACCATCTCCGGTATACCCGTATGAAAGTTTGATGGTATCCGCGTTTGCAAAGTATTCCGGATGCGTTGTTTTAAAATACACATTTGTTACCTTCTGTTCTCCATCCGGTACTGGTTTGTTGCCGATTTTTACTGTGTATCCAAAAGAATGGACTTCGCCTATCTTACTCATACAATCGGCACATATCTGCATTTCCTTATCGTTGATCATCACTTTTGCAACATCTTTTTCGTTTCCACAAATTTCACATTTCATTTTGAATCCTCCTTTTACTAAGTATTTTGCATGCATTTATTTTGTTATCTTAAATATGTAACCAGACGGTCGCATGCAAAACTATTTGCTCCAAACTTCTTTTAATGTCATTTTTTCAAATTCTTCTTTGGAAACCGGAACCAAAGCATCGAAATACATACGAGCTTTTCTATGATATTCCGAAGATTCATCGTTCAAACAATCGATTACAAAACGTCTGTAGTCTCCGTATTGATCACGCTCAAAATTCATTACAGACGCAACAACATCCAGTTTTGCTATAAGTTCCCATTCTTTACGAGACATATTTTTGTTGTTCTGCCTGTATTCTATTTTGATTCTGTCTGCGTTTCCGAAATATCCTGGATGCAAAGTTTTAAGATATACATATGTTTTCTCTATAGCCGCATCCGAAATATGATCAGAAACAGAACGGAAACCAATCGAATGGATATCTCCAATCTTATTGATGCAATCGGAACAAATATTCACGTCTCGTTCGTTTATGGTAACCGACCTTACTGTATTATTCTCTATTCCACATTTGTCACATATCATAACCGTGACCTCCAGTTTTAGAATTCTTTGTTTTTGTCTCTGTTTTTGATCTGCATTTATGGTAGTAAAGACCATCTTTTTCTTCCGTTATGTTGTGAATACAGGAATGACAATAATGATCGCATTCTGTTTTGCTGTTATCCTGTTCGTGACTCATACACTGCACCTCCATTTATCGAAATACTACATGAATAATTTTTTGTACACAAAAGATAAGGCTCACGAATTCAAAAACTCGTCAGCCTTATGATTTCTTTCTAAATATTTCACAGATCAATTCATCCAGTTTTTCACAAACTGATAACATACCTGAATTAATTTATCCGGATTCGTTCCGTTATAATACAACATCTGATCCCTTCGATCCGGATATGCACTTTCTACCATACAGACAAGCCGGTGTGCTACAAACTTTGTATTCACACAAAAGAAATCTGTTTTTGACCCAACAGCATTTGTATTCTCTTTTGTTAGCTGATCAACATTTGTCCAACCCATGTCTGCTAATTTATCGAGAAGATCATTTCTGCCTCCGATCATTAATATCCGAAAATTGTTCAAATAATCGATCATTTCTGTTTGGGATACGGATATTTCGGAGGCAAAATCTTCGTTCTCAACTGTTTCTTCCAAGAAAATATTCCGATTCTTTGTTTTTTCTTCTTTAAGTTCCTGTGTCATGTTTTCTATGATTCCGGATTTTACAGATAATTGATACTCTAACTCTTTAATCCGCTTATCTCGGTCCGCCAACAGCTTTTGGTAGTCTGATTTTTCAGTTTCTTTTGATTTTAATTGTTTGTAATCGGCGGCTATAGATATCAGCCGTTCGTTTTCTGAAACCAGCTTTTTGATCTGTCGTTCGGTATCAGAAATCAAACGCTGTGATTCTGCAGCGTCTACGACAGTATCCACATTGAAACTCCGATCCAAAAATCCAAGCAGTTCAAAAACAGAAAAATAATGAATCCCGGTATCATCGTGTCCGTCTCTGTTATAATTTGCGGTTCTCTGCATTCCAAATGCTTTTCTGAATACAATCTCATTTTCGTATTGCTGTTTTGGAACGCCTTTTATCATTTTTGAGCCAGTTGCAACCGATCTCATATGTCCGATCACATAATAATTTCCCTCATAGGAACATTTACTGATATGGAATCTGCCGAGTTCGAAGTATTTACCAATGAAATCGTTTCCCAAACAGTTTTTGAAACACGATAACAAGTTATAAGAAAGACAATCGTTTATCTCGTCATGATCCATACCGTGTTCCAAAATATGTGAACCAAGTATTTTGGTATCTCCGAATACTTCATATATGGCATACATAACAATCAAGAAGGCATAAATAGATAACCCGCGACAATCAGAAATATAATATTTATCGTCGTTCACGCAATATCCCATTTTCTTAAACACCATACCTTCTTTCGGATACTGTTGTAAGTTCGGGAAAAGACTGTATAATGTGTTTTTGTGATCGGTATCAAGTACACACGAAGCTAAAGCTTCGTGATGTGCTTGCTTTGGAGAGTTAGGTTTTAATCCATCAAACAAGTTTAATTGATTTGAACCTAATCTCTCCTTATCAGTCATACTAATACCAAGGAAAAATGGAAGTCCAGTGTTGTACAATCCATCTACGCAATCCATAAGTGAAGATATAAACTCCTTCTCTGACAGTCTTGATTGCAGATACAAAGATTGTGCACATTCGCAAATCCATTCATATCGGTAGTCAACAAATCTGGAGGTCATGTTGAGTGGTATGTACATTGGGTTTTTGTTATCCGTTAATGAATCAGGGCCTAATTCATTTCGAACACGTTTATAGTCTTCTAAATCATAGTGATCCCATCTTGTCAAATCTGGAAGATCTACAGGTAGTTCCTTATCATACGATTCCTTTGTGATACTCATTGCTGTAAGTTCTGACATTCCGACACAAAGAAACGGGATCATATCTATTTTTATATCATCCTCTTTGATTTTTTCACAACAGAATGCAGGTATATAAAAACCATCTTTTAAAACAAACGTTGTGATGTCGGCAAAAGGTATTCGTTTTCCGTTAATCTGCAGATTATCTCTTACTTTGTAACTGAGATGCGGTTTCTTTTTCCAGTTTTCTAACGACTGAAAACCTTCTTTATTTTTGCTGTTTTCGGAATCAAGTGCACACGAAGCTAAAGCTTCGTGGTGTGCTTGCTTTGGAGAGTTTGGTTTAAATGAAGCTTCGAGATTCCGCATCTTTACAGATGCATGATCCATTAAACAAGTTAATGGATTTGAACCTAATCTCTCCTTATCCGTACACCTTCGTTCTTTTCTTGACATTGGTTCCACCTGCAAGCTTGTCATAGTTATCGATATCTTTTGGTCTTTCGCTTTTGTTTTTAAATCCATGTAAAAATCCTCCTATTTCTTTTTCTTTTGTAAACAAAAAGGCTCACGAATCCGAAAATTCGTCAGCCTAATTATGGTTTCTCTCAATATATATTTGTTCACGCCATATATTCGAAACACGGCATTGGCTGTAATTTGAACAGATTCTTCATATGCATAGAATCGATTTTTACTTTTACAGCTTCATCTTCGATTACTCCAGTTCTGATATATTTATCGAGAACGTCATATGAAAATCCAAGATTCATCTCATCAGTCTTTCCACACAAGCCGTCAGATGGTGTTTTATCAACAAGTTCTGCCGGAAGTCCCAGTTCACGACCAATTGCTTTTACTTCAGAAACAGTTAATCGAGATAACGGACTAAAATCACCAGCTGCATCCCCAAATTTTGTTGAGTACCCAACCCAATCTTCTGAAAGATTACATGTATTCGCAACCCGTCCATTTACCGACTGAGAAACAGCATATAAAGTTGCCATACGAATACGCGCCGGAAGATTTGTTGTGGTCTGTTCCGTAACCTCAATATCGGTTGCATTTTCATGGATACTGTCTAATACTCCATTGATTGCAGGTCCAACATTTACTGTATAGTTTTTGATTCCTAAGTGATCACAAAGCATATGAGAATACTTAATGTCACTCTGCTCTCCATTTGGCATCAGAACACCAATTACCCGGTCCTTACCTAAAGCGGCAACACACAGTGCCGCCACGACACTGGAATCTTTACCGCCAGACACACCCACAACGGCTTTACAACCGTTGCCATTTTCTTCAAACCAATCTGTAATCCATTCTACAATTTCGTCTTTCACTCTTTTTGCATCAAACATATATGTTTCCTCTCTTTCTTTAGATCCGATTCATTACGTCATAAAAGCGGATCAAATATTCGTATACATTCTCCGGCACCAATTGTTTTACTTTGTCAAACTCGCCTTTTTCACACAGATTTCGAACCAAACTTGATGATGTATGGTTTTCCGGAATCCGAATCTCTGTAAAATGATCTTTGTATTCCATCAGTCCGGATTCCTGTAAAGCTGTTTCTAATTTTTGTCCTTCCCTTACACAGGCTACAAACTGGTATTCCTCTACAAACGGTTTCCAATTATACCAAGCAGGCAGGTCTTTTATATTATCCATACCAAGACAGATATAGTACTCGTTGAACTTGTAATCCTTCTCAGCTTCGTCTCTTAACTGTGTGATCGTATTGTATGTTCTCTGTGGAAAGAAACTAGTTGTTTCAATATCCAGAGCCCATATATTATCTTTCTCACAATTTGGCATCGAATTGATGAGAGATACTCTACAATATCCCGGAATTAATGTTTTCTTCTTTGCGACATATGTATCGTGAGCCGGGATAAAGTATACGATATCGGCATTGACTGCTTTTTTCGCAGCCAACGCCATATCTACATGTGCATTTGTAATCGGGTTGAAACTACCCGGAATAAGCAAAATCTTATTCATAATTCATTCTCCAATCGATACATCTTCTAAGGTAATCCACATACTCCGGATTCTTACACATGCCCTTGCCTTCGACGTCTGATAATTTTGCAACATCCATTCCGTTACATTTTGTCGTTTTCATGACGATGTTCAATGCTGGTACGTCTGTGTCATTGCTGATGTAAGTGCCGATCCCGAAAGCAACGTTTACTCTGTTATGAAAGTGATGGAATAACTGGTCCGCTTTATCGAAGTCAAGACTATCACTGAAAAGCAATGTTTTTGTTTTAGGATCGATACCCAGAGATTCGTAATGTTTAATCATTTTCTCGCCCCAAGCAATTGGATCGTCGCTGTCATGTCTAACTCCACTGAACAACGTTGCGTATGTTAACTGGAAATCCTTTAAAAAACAGTCCGTTGTAATTGTATCCGTAAGGGCAATACCATTTAAAACGCCATATTCTTTTACCCACGCATCAAGCGCATACCAGTTTGAGTAAGATGGATTGTGTTTGTGGTTTCCCTGTCCGGAACACATAATCCACTCATGAGCCATAGTACCAACCGGTGTCAGGTTGTATTTCTTTGCCAGGTATACATTTGACGTACCGATAAATTTTGATGAACTATGTTTTGTGTCGTTTAAGTGTGATAATTTTTCAACTGCCAGCTCCTGTGCTTCGGCTGACAACCGTCTTCGAAGACCGAACTCAGAGAAAGTACCAATGTATAAGTGACCATTTCTGAGTTTTTCATACTTCGCATCTAATCTTCGTTTAAAGCTTTCGAATAACTCATCATAATCATATGCCATTCTGAAATACACTTCGTTTACGATAGCGAGTGTCGGGATCTCATACATGGATGTATTCAACCAGGTTCCCTTTGTTTCGATTGCCAGTCCGCAGTCAGAGTCTGTCGTAATCTCGAAGTCCTCATAACGTGGCTGCCATAATCGCAAGAAATCTACATAGGAACCCTTCATCCATTTAATATTGTCAATGTATGCCAGTTCGTCTTCAGTGAAACGTAAACCACAATACAGCTTAATCTGCCTGCGGATCTCTTCTACCATTTCCGGGGTAAAATGTACATCTTTGTTTCTGCATTTAAAACTCCAGGTTGTTTTATAGTCACTGAAGTGGTGATAAATCGCCTGACCCATACTGAGTTTATACATATCGGTTTCCAACAAGCTGTGAATAATCTGATCCATAATTATTTTCCTTCTTTCTTAATCTGTTCGAATACTGCTTTATCGTTTTCACACTTACAAAGCATATTCATATACTTATCGATGAATGCCTTGTCATTCGGGTGCATTGCAATTGGTTTACTTTTCTTTACATTCCACCACTGCAATTCTTTTTCAAACGTAAACGATTTTCCGTAATACGCCTTACCCGCACCCAGATAATCACAAAGCATTTCTTTCTTGTACTTCATCGGCATTTCAATTGGTTTTCCACCATTATCGAAATTGTCTTGCCAGTACTCGTAGTGGTGTTTGTTCCTTCCTTTATGATGCATCCAAGCTGCCGACCACCCGTTTTCTTTCTTACAGGCGTCTATCGGACTCGAAGTACCTTGATAGTATTTCACACTTTCGAAAAACTCTGTCGGCGAAAACTTTGACAAATCATGCGTGAGTCCCTGCAAAGGGATTCCAACTTTACAGCAATAATAGAATACCCAATGTTTGTGGACACATACTTTTGCAAAATGCTTAAATGCATTTACAATGCGGTTACTCATTGATAACCTCAATCTGGCAGGACTTCATAACTTCCAATGCAGCTTTATGTTTTTCCGGTGTAACTCCGGCACAACAACTTGCATCTACAGTGATATCACTATCAGGAAAAAGCGCTCTCATAATAAGTGCATTAGAAATCACGCAGATATCTGAACAAAGACCACAAAGTTCTATACTTTTAGTATTCATTAGGTAGGAATCCCACGGAGTGAAACCAAAAGTCCTTTTATCAATTATGATGTCCTGTTTTTCATCGACTTCTAATTGATTAGAAATCTGCCAACCAAAACCACCAAAGACACAATGAAATACTGGTAGAATCTTTCCTTCGTGTGTGTCAAGATAGTTTGCAAGATGCGTATCTCTGGTAAAGATCACCTGTTTTCCTGCGTCTCTGTACTCTTTAATTTTCTTTGCTACATTTGGTACGATAGCAACTGCTTCTTTTGTTCCAAGCGAACCATCAATAAAGTCGTTTTGCATATCGATTACAATTAATGTGTCTCTCATAGATCTTATTTCCTTTCTTTTTTTTGTTTGCTGTTCACTGTTTACAAATATTACAAGGCTCACTTTTTACAAATCTCGTCAGGAAAATATAAGAAAAAAAAAGAAAAGGAAGAGGAATATATTCAGTTTCAGGTGCTTGTCTTATCCTCTTTCTTATCCTTTTCCTTATCATTTTTCCTTAATTATCCGATTACTTTTCGTACCGCTTCCAGTACTCGGTCTGCCTGAAATGGTTTCACAATGAAATCTTTTGCTCCAGCCTGGATTGCTTCGATTACCATTGCCTGCTGTCCCATAGCAGAGCACATAATGACATTTGCATTTGGATCCAAAGCTTTAATACGTCTGACCGCTTCGATTCCGTCTACTTCTGGCATTGTAATATCCATCAAAACCAAATCCGGTTTCGCGTCTGGGTATTGTTCTACTGCTTTTAATCCATTTTCTGCTTCTGCTGCAATTTCATATCCGTTTTTGACTAAGATATCCTTAATCATCATTCTCATAAATGCTGCGTCATCGCAAACCATAACTCTCTTCATCACGCAATTTTCCTCTCTTCTTTTGTTTTCTTTACCATTGTATCTTCCTCTTGATCTTCCGGAAGCCCATCATTCGTGGTCTCTTCGTTTCTTGTCCGGTCGTGCTGTACCCTCACTGCGTTACACTTTACAAATTCGTCAGAGGATGTCAGTTTTATCAGGTACTCTACAGCGGACTCAAAAGTAATGCCCTCAAACCATTCGCTGCCAGGTTTCCTGTATTCCGCAAAATGGTCATGCATGATGTGTTCCAAACTATAGAGGACGGTAGGTATTGATACATATTCGCGTACGATCTTATGCCCCGCACCATTGGAACCGGACAGAGATCGTTTTCTCTGTTCGAAATCTGTTGTAATTCCAATTTTTATAAGTCCTTCATCGTTTTCCAAAACATAGATGTTATATTGCTTCATTTTTTTTTGTCTCCTTGTTCCTATTATTTCAATATCTTAAATATGTGCGAACGGGTAACAAAGGAATACGACATACATAAGAAAAGGAGTACTCTTTCTGTACCCCCTAATCGATTTCTCGTATGATTGTGATATTCAAAACTTTTAACATATCGATTGTTTCGTGGTTCGTCATTACAATTGGGCGCTGAACAGATTCTGCCCGGTTTTTGATTACCCTTGCAATGCGCCCATCTGATAACTCGACGTCACAACCAACCGGATATAATACAAGGTATTTCAGAAATGTTTCAACGACATGAAGATCAAACATAGTACCACAATGGGACATTAAGAACTCAATACTTTCCGACGCCTGATAATCGTCTTTATATGCTCGTTTACTACAAAGGGCGTCATAAACGTCAGCAACATGAATAATCTTTGCAATCAATGGTATTTCGTTACCGGAAAGACCTTTTGGATATCCGCTTCCGTCTTCGTTTTCATGATGCAATAACACTCCGGCTCTTGTTGCTGCACTGATTCCAGGATTTCCATACAACATATCGTATCCAATTTGCGGATGCTTATTTATGATTGCACGTTCTTCGTCTGTTAGTTTCCCTGGTTTATCGAGAATAGAAGTGTCAATCATCGTTTTTCCAATATCGTGTAACATTGCTGCGGTCGCTAAATCATGTAACTCCTTTTGTTGCATCCCAAGACCGATTCCACAAGCTGTCGCATACAACGCAACATTGATGCAGTGATTATATGTTGCGTCATGATGCGACCTCATATCCTGTAAATCAAGAAGTAGTTCATCACGTTCCAACATTTCGTTTACGACCTTATTGGTACAATAAATAACTTTATCAATATCAATCGATTTAAGAGCGGTAACCGCTTGGATCCGTTCTTGCTGTGTAATTATCTCATCAAAGGATTCATAATCTGAATACTTATCATAAATATAGATACCTGCATATTCTAACGCCCGTATCTGCCGTATATTTGTGTTTGTTATTGTATGATTTGCTGCCAGTAAAAGGTTTCCGGACTCATTACAAATGGATCTCGCTGTAACCATTCCTGGGATAATGTTTTTTGTACGTACGAATTTCACGAATAGCCACCATCCGTAGCCCTTTCTTAGTATTTTTCAACGTCACTCCCTGTAAAAGGTGACAAACAGGATACTGGTTTTTGAAGTGTGTTGAATGTTTGTTTCACGCGTCCGATTCACAAACTTTTTTGTTCTCCTATTTCTTTTACCCACGCATGAGTTTCCAGACTTAATTTGTTCTCCAAAGAAAAAAAATCCAAAGAAAACATAAGACCAATCATTTTCGTTTTCAAATGGGCCATGTAGGACTCGAACCTACGACCTGCCGGGTATGAGCCGGTTACTCTAACCAACTGAGCTAATGGCCCTTACTAAGGAGCTACCACTCTTCTGCTCCTTGTGGTTTTCCAAAATCGACCTCTTTTGTTTCTTCGTATTTGATGGCTTCGAGCGGTTTCTGATAATGTCTCTCTAATACCTCTTGAAGACTTCGCCGCGGCCAGTCCGTGATGATTATTTCTCTGATTCCAGTTACCATATCACTTAACCTGCTACTAAAAACATATACAAATGTGTATATGCTAGATGATTCGCTACAATCTCACGATTTGTAGTTACTGCTTCTTTGTGTATGTTTTGACGATTGTAAAACAATACGCTACTCACAAGTTCTTGTACACTCCACAGTCGTAAATTCCCGACTAAGCCATCGGTACATACCTATAAATTCTTTTTCATTGATTAGATATAGGTTTTCATCTAAATAGCTTTTCCTTTCTTAATATTTTTTTTGCTACTTGGTTTTCGTAGACTTCTACCATTACTCAATCTTTACCATCAAGGTTCTACCCTATAGTTAACAAGACTATTTCAACTTGTACTGGCTTCTTTTCCTAAGATTTCAGTGGTTTTAAGTCACCAACTAATACTCTGGGTTTTGAGTATCTTTGAGTACATTGACTCACATTTAATCCTGTTTTTAGTTACTTATATTTCATCCTTTTTTTTGCATATATGAATTCACATAATTTACAATCTGCATTGGCGAATATGCCTGAAAACCAGCATCTGCAGCCCGTTCAAGTTGATACCAGTAATCGTCTACAATTGCAATCTCATCTTTTTCGTATACATATGCGGCTGCGATTGCGTTTAACATATTCAGTTTTCCATCCTGTGTTCCGACACAGAAGTTTTCAAGATTAACTCCGTACATTCTTTTTACGAATTGTTGTTTTGCTTCCATATGTCTAAATGACTCTGTTGTCGATATTAATCCCATACGGATTCCTTTTTCTTCGCATATATTCATAAACAAAGCCAGCTGTTCGTTAACCTGACAATTTTTCCAAACTGACATATCCCCTACTACCATTTTTGCATTATATTCCTCATCACCACCACTCGTATGATCTGTATGAATACACAATGTATCATCAAAATCAAATAAGATAATCTTTAATTTCGCTATATTTTGCATCTACTTTTCCTCTTTCTTTCACATCTTTTACAATTATGCCCGCATATATAAAGGCGGGGGAATGGATTCGAACCATTCTAATAGTCTTACTCTCTGTGTATCCTAACACTTCAATGCCCAACATTACACGAATGCTGTATCAGTATCACACATACCATGAACCTTGTCTCAGACGTCCCACAACGATCGTATCCCGTATGTTGGTTTACAGGAATCGCTACGTCGCCCCGCATGTTTTGTTTAACAATGAGAAACCAGTTGACAACTATGGGAGAAAAATTATAACTGGTTTCTCACGATTATAAATATGGGTGAGTTTCAAACAAAGGAATACTCACTGAGAAAATGAATATGAAACAACTCATCTTTTATAAGGCTCATTTTTCGGAAATCTCGTCAGCTTTCTAATAACTATTTCGATATCTTTTTAACAATAACAAATCGGAACCGGATATTTTGGAACTGTTCTTTCGCAGACCTCTTTCATAGTACCTTTTACGATACTAGTATGATTTGTCTGCAATTATCAGGTTCCAAAACTTCCGGTTCCGACTATTTTAAGCACACTTCTTTTTACCAGATTGTTTCCAGAAGTCAATAATAAGACCAAGCATTTTTGTTTTCCTGTCTGCGTCTATTGTTGTCACACAAGTTTCAAGAGCATCTTCCGTTTCCACGATAATAACTTTCTTCTTTGCTCTTGTGACAGCGGTATACAACAAAGATCGAGTCATCATATGAGATTTCGATTTCGGCAGATAAACAATAACTGTATCGGCTTCTGACCCTTGTGATTTATGGATTGTGTAAGAGTAGGCGAAATCCATATATCGTAAACAGGACGGATCATAATGAACGTCATCAAACCCATCATGCACTATTACTTCTTCATCGGTTATCGTTACAATAACACCAAGATCACCATTGATATACATATCATAATCATATTCTGGATACTTCTTGTCATACTTGTCTTTATCCTGCTTCTTTTCGGTATCTGTAATGATGATCTTATCACCAACCATTGGATTCTTAGATAAATCCGCCCAGCCTTTGTAACAGATTTCCTCACGAACATACCGGTTCATGCGGTAAATTCCGGCAGAATCCTGATAAGAAGGCTCAATCAACTGTACCGCAAATGGATTCCGTTTATCGTAGTATGCAGTCATTAGTCTACAAAGCATTTTATATCCTTCATTGTCATCGCTTGTGCTTATTACAACAAAGTCATCCTGATTTGGCACAGGCATTTTACCGTCGTTGATCAGACTCGCATTTTGTACAATTGTTCCGGCGCCCTTTTGTCTGAAATTTTCTTTTAACCGGAACACAGGAAATACATTACTTGCGATTAAGTCATGTAAACAGTTTCCAGCACCGATGCATGGTAACTGATGTTCGTCGCCGACGAACACAACAAGAGTTCCTAACTTTACGGCGTCTAATAGCATCTGCATAACTTCGATCGATATCATAGAACTCTCATCTACGATAATAAGGTCAGCTTCTAATGGATTTTCTTTATCTTTTGGTAAGCAATCTTCGTCTACAATATGCCCGCCGCCAAAAGGATTGTAATTGATCATTTTATGAATTGTTTCTGCAGTCTGTCCGGAACTTAAAGATGTGCGCACAGACCTTGTTAACTGTTTTGCTGCCCTTCCAGTTGGTGCGCAAAATTTAATAACTGCTTTTGGAAAATGCTTTTTATACAAAGTCACTAATCCATTTACAACTGTTGTTTTCCCAGTACCAGGACCGCCTGTAAGGATTGCAACTCCAGGACATTCTAAAATACGAAAGGCTTTTCTTTGGTCACTGCCAAACGATAACTTTAATTCTGCAGCAACTTCGTCAATCTCTTCTTCTGTGACCGTAAATGTAGACTTTCCATTATTTACAAGAGAAACAAGTTTTTGTGCTACATGGATCTCTGCATTATGATATTTTGTTAACGATACTGTTTTGGTGTCCTTGTCCAGCATGACAGAAGATGGTCCACTTTTTGCGAATACCATGGAAATATAGCATGCAGGAATTTCGACACCGTACTTACTCCGTTTACTTGCATTGTTTATTTTTTGCACCAATTCTTTTGTTGTTATATAGGTATGTCCGTTATCTGCTGCCTGGTGCAATGCATTTATCACATATCCATACACTCGTTTTGGATCCGTAGCACTGAATTTCTTCTTTTCATTTTCAGATAAACTGTATGCATATTCGTCTGCCGTACGCATACTAACACCACTTGCCAGCATGATCCGATATGGGTCCTTTCTGATCGCATTTAAAATAGCTTCTGGTTTATCACTAATCTTGAGTTCCGCACAAGTAGACCGGATGTGTAAAATATCATCGGTACTAACTTTATAATTAAGAAGTTCATCACAAAGTGATTTCAACACAATATCTGCTTTTGTCCTTGCTTTCAATAAAATCTTAATCAATTTATCTCCGATTCCGCTTAATTCCGGATCCATAAGAATCCGGTTTCGTAAATCTTCGTCTCCAAGAGTAAGAATATCTTCGCCGAATTTATCAACAAGCATCGTGACTTTTTTCTCTCCAAGACCTGTCATTTTTGGTTTCTTCGCCATTTTTAACTTTGCGTTTTCGGAAGAAACAATTGCACGACAGCGGCTTGTTAGATATTGAATCGTTTGCTCTTTGGAAAGCCATGTTATCTCGATCGTAGCGCAGACTAACACTTCTTGTTCAAATTTGCCGACAATTTTAACGGGCTCTCCTTTATGGACTTCAAGGATTGGACCTAAACATTCTACGAGCCCATAATGATTGCGGACGAGTTTTGGGTCTAATGATTCTAATTGAAAATATACGTTCTTTTCTCCCTTATCATACTTATTGGAAACCGACTTGATGGTTCCCTTTGTTATGACTGTATTTATATTATCGCTCATTTTTTTTGTACCTCCGAAGATAGCAACACCGTCAGTCTGTATTCTGACGGCATTCCTATTTCATATTTTCTTGTTTGAGTTTCTTCTTATTTAAAATACTTCGACGGAAACTGGCTTGAATGGATAATTGATCTCATATCAGAGACGCCACAAAAAGCAAACAAAGTCTGTGTCAGCGCTTCGATATCGACGAGATCAAAGAAACCAGGGATTGTTTCTTCCCAGTATCCGTTGCTGCGGTTTAAACGTACGGAACCATAATTTGTACTCACATATAACCAGCTTGACGTATAACTGTATTCTTTTGCAGATACGGATGTGATTGATGCTTTTTCGATTCCGGTCGGGATCATAAGATACAGTTTATTGAACATATCCACATAACCCATAATTCCGGTATCTGTTGCGATGTCAAGACGGGTTAGAATATCGATATAGCGGTAACGAAATCCTTTTTTCGGCTCCATTAATGCCTGTGCCATATGTAAGAGGTCTAAAACAATGGCTACATTTAATGGGGCACCAGTCTTTTGAGCTGCAGTGCATAAGAAACCAGCAAGGAATTCCTGTACCTGCAGACCAACGATCGTAGCTTCTGTTCCAAGAAATTCACAAACATGCATCATAACTGTAGAAAGATCAGGTGCATTTGCTACCATTTCATTTGTGATTCCATTCTTTTCCGTAATCTCAGGCGGAATCGGGTTTGTAGGTCTGATCAATGTAGCGAATGTATCATCTGGAATCAATACATTATCTTTAAAATGACCTCGAGCAATAACGATTCCGATCATTTCACTATTCATAGGATCTAACCCAGTTGTATCTATTTTTACAAAATTAACATGTTTTCCGGACACGAGAATACGAGGAATCATATCTCTCCAATTTGATTTATATACGGTTCTATATACTCTACTATTTTTAACTTCTGCCATAATCATCTCTCCTTTTTAATCTGACAATGAGTTCTGTTACTGTTTTCTACTCATTACAAGGCTCACAAATACGATTTCTCGTCAGGAAATTAAGAATGTTTTTCAAAAATAGGTATATATTTGTACTGTACACGCATCCGTGCGTTCCATGTATTTAATTCAAACACATTGGACTCGCTTAGGCATAATCTAAATATGCGCATCCAAAGAACAGACAAAAAGAAGAACCCAAATTATGGATTCTTCTTTGTTTGTGTTTTCTGTTATGATCTACGGCTCGATATCGCCTTCGTTGTATTCCTGTTCTGGTGTCTCTAATCCGTCACCACTATCTGGGACGTCTTCTCGTAGAACTTGAGTTGTTGAGTCAAACGCTATCGTTCCAATATGTGATACTGAATTAGGAATGTTTACTTCTGACAAGTTATGACAGAGACTAAAAGCAGAATCTCCAATACTTGTTACACTGTCTGGGATTGTGACGCTGGTAATCGGACAGTCAAAAAATGCCGCATTACCAATTGTTTGAACTGTATTAGGAATTGTTACATTTGAGTCAAGCCCTTTGTATCTTAATAATGCTGTCTTTGTTTCGTCTTCATAAATAAAATCACCATCTTGATATCCATTTACAACATAAGCACCCCAGTTATCTCCATTTGTATCAATTGTAAAATCTCCATTGTATATAACATTGTTAACGTTAAAAAACGCAGACTGACCAATATACATATCTTCATTGTTTGGAATTTTAAGATCAGATAATTGATAACAATCATAAAACGCATTTTCATCAATAAAGTTAATATTATCGGACATTGCTACTTCTTTTAAGTTAGGGCAGTTTTCAAAAGCGCTTTCTCCAATAGCAACAACACTATTTGGTATCGTCACTTTTTCAACCTGATAGTTATTAGAAAATGCATTATCATTGATGTATTTTACTCCATCCGGAATGATTATTTCGGTATCCATTTCAAGACAGGCTCTTAATTCTGTTTTATCTTCGTCGAAAAACACAAGATTACCTTCTACGAAACCGTTTATTGTTTTTACTCCGGACTCATCTAAGTCGATGTTTGTATTTATCAAAATATTTGGAACGGCAAGAAACGCATCTTGTTCTATTTCTTTGACACTGTCTGGAATTTTCAAAAAAAGTCTCACACAGTCACTGAATGCTCCAGCTTTTATACTTATTACGTCGTCTGAGATGTTAATATTTTTCAGATTCAAACATCCGCAAAATGTAGCAACTTCAATTTTGTTTAAATTTTCCGATAACATCGCATTTTTCAATTCCCTACATCTGAAGAATGCATGATCACCAATACTTGTTACACTGTCCGGAATTATAACGCTTGCAAGTTCAAAGCAATCAGCAAATGCAAACGATTTGATTTCCGTAACAGTTTCCGGAATAACAACATTCTTAAGCGCACTGCACTCATAGAATTGATTTTCTTTAATATCTGTTACGCCTTCTGGGATTATAACGTATGCAACGTTATCTTTTAACCCAGAAGCATCCCTATAATCTTCTGATAACAGATTCAAATTTTCATCATAACAGCCCGGCTGCAACAGTTTTCCATTTCCGATTGCTCTGATTTGTTCCTCATATGTCGGTTTCATAATTTAATCCTCCTTAATATATATATATTTTCAATAAACAAATTTCAGTTACAACATAAATATGGTATGAATGTTTTGATTTATGAAAGAAAAGAGACAACCTAATGGTTGTCTCTCATCTGGTATTAACGAACCCGTAAAATTCCGGGTCGTATTCACTAAACGTATGCTTTTTACGCTTAGCGGCTTTTTTTTGGTGAACCTTGTCCGCTTCCTCAAATTTGTAGTTCGTAATCTGTCTCAAAAAGTTGTTTATTCTTGATGAAACCGATGCGTCTTTGAACTCGTGTTCATGAAAGCCGATCGAAGTTTCGCCAGTCTCTCTTCTCTCTGCAGCATCATAATTATTGTGAAATAATCTGATATCGAGACTTGTGTCAAGATACCATGTATCCTCGCCACAAGTGATATAGAGTCTGTCACCGTACCAGTAACAGGTTCCGTCTCTATCTGCAAATAATTTCTGAATAAGACGACAGGATGCATCTTCGAATAGCCTCTGATATTTACGCCAGTTCTCACTGTAATCAGAAGCTCCGTTTGCAATGTACACAAGTTTCTCACAGGTTGGACATATTGGATATCGATAACCTCCTTTCGTTTTCTCGAGAACGAACACTTCTCGACATCCTTCAGTATCCCAATCTGTGATATATGGGCAACCTCGCGCATGGATCATACGTTTGCCGCCGATGGTCTGGATGAATTTGAAGTCTTTGGAAAACTCACCCGGTTCTCCATATTTAATTTGGCTCATCTCATAGAACCCTCCTTTCAATCAGTGTTAATTTGTTTCAAATTAAATATGGTTCGAACGGTAAGCAAACAAAAAGAAAAGAGCCTATGTTCGTACACAGACTCTGTTTCCTATCTTTAGTATGCTATTGCTTCGTTCTCCCTTACGAGGAAACCTTCACAAGACGGCAACTCAAAATAATCGATCGCAGCTTTTAGATTCCGACTGTTTTCGCTTACTCTGACTCTCATATCTTCCAACCGAATCCCAAGAGGGATCGTTGTTACAATCGTTGCCAGATATTTGCAAGCAAATGCGTAGTCGCGTCCGGCAACAAGCTTTTTAAGAACGGATGCTGGAATGTCATACATCTTCAATGTTTTTTCCAGTTCATACAGATCTTCGTCATCCTGCATTGCGTCGATTGCATTATAAATGCTTTCGATACTCTGGAAACAACGAAGAAGTTTCAGAGCTGTTCCATCTCCAATCCCTTTTACTCCTGGAATATTATCAGATGTATCACCAGCAAGTCCTTTCAAATCCGGGATCAACGCTGGATAAATACCCTCTTCCACCAGTGTTACTTTTTTATTGTATACGACCTGGTTTTTCATCGGCGGCGTAGGATTTGCAAACAAATTATTCATTCCACAAATTGGAGCCAAAGCTTGTCGTTTGCTTTCTGCCGTCGCCTCATCTTTCTGGTAATACAGTCCATATACGTTCGCATCATCATCTAACAATTGCAGCCAATCATGATCCGCTGTAATGAAGAATGTACTGTCAACGTTGTACTTAAACTGACCGATTACAGAACCGGCAAGGTCATCGGCTTCATAGACATCGGACCATAATGTTTTGATTCCGATATGATCGAGAATATCCTTAAAGATAAGGATCTGATCTTTGAAAGCCTCTGTTTTTGGGGGCCGTTTTCCTTTGTATCCGGCATAATATAGCTTGCGGAATGTTGTCTGACTGTTTTTGTCAAACACAACCACAAGATAATCAGCAAGAAAATGATTCTGGATACGCAATATCTGAGTCACAACACCATCAAGAACTTCAATATAGTGTCCATTCTTTTGTCTCATCATCTGTCTGCAAAGCATATTCTTTTTATCGATATCCTTCTCGGCTCTGATCACCATCGGTTCTGCCTTCGAATAAAATCGATTAAATAAACATGCGCCATCAATTACAAGTAATCTGTTCATTATTAAAATCTCCTTTCGTGTGATACATTTTTTTTGATTACACATTAAATATGTATCGAACAAATGGAGAGTAATGAATGATTCCTATTTTTCTGTTATCTCTTCTGTGTCCTCATATACCGGAATCGTCAGTTCGTCTCCAAAATTATCCTGCACGGATCTTTCCTGAGCTTCCATGAGAATCATGACCATAGCGGCTCTCTGTTGTTGTTCCTCTGTCATATGACTTGTTTCTTTTATCAGCTCTGATTCTGACATTTCGGAAAGATAATCATAGAGTTCCTCATCTGTCATCTTATCAATGTTTTTCTCACACCCTGTAAGCACTCCTGCGCATACAAGAATAAATAATAATGTTATGAATCGTTTTCTCATAATTTACTCCTTCTATTATTGCCACTATGTATTCGGCTGCAATATTAGAACCCTAGAACAAAGGGCTGCCCATAATGACAGCCCAATATGTATGTTCCTATTCTTTTTGCAGCTTACTCTTGACCGGGTTCGGACTTAGCAGCCTTTGCGTTTTCTTCAGCTTCTTCCTGCTCACGGATCTTTTTCGCTGTTACATAAATTGTGGTAGCTTCATTTGCATTATTCACAATTACATGTTTATCTTCCTTATCATCTTCTGCTTTTGTAGTCAGCAGTTTGTATACCGGAGATGATGTAGGGATCAAGTTTTCAAACGGAACAACCGATCGTGATGTATACAGTAATCCTTCACCAGGTCCTGCAGTCGCCAGGAATTCAACCTGTTCCTCTGATAACTCGTAAATACGCTGCAATGCCATACGGTCTGCATATGCCTGCTTCATGATAAGAGCAAAGTCTGAAGTTGCCAGAATTGTCTGACCTTCTTCGGTTGCGATCAAGTCGGAAATATTCTGTGTAATACCAGTTGGTGAACCCATCCATTTACGTGCACGCTTCCAGATCATCTGCAGGTAGGATGCAGCAGACGGCTGTTTTAACAACAGATAAAACTCATCAATGTAGAACCAGGTACGAACCAGTTTCTTACGGTTTTCAACCATTCGGTTCCAAATATCATTCAAACATACCTGCATACCAAGCTCTTTTAAGTTAGTACCAATGTTTTTGGTGTCGTAAATGATAAAGCGGTTTTTGGTATCAATATCTGTCTTGTAGGAGAACAGATCCAGAGTACCAGTACAATACATCTGGATGGACGCTGCCAGGTTCTTTGCTTCCGGCTCTCTTCGACCACGAAGAATCTCATAAAAGTCTTTCAATGTTGGACAGATGCTCGGATCATAAGTCTTGTTCATTTTTGCAAGAGCCGCCTCATATGGGGCATACATTTCTTTTAATGTCTGATCAACGATACTCTTTAAGTATCCGTTTAATTCGGCACGACCACCAAGCATTGTCTCAATGATACTGATTACAAAGTCGACTTTCTGAGCAAACGGGCTACCTTCCCCATCGTCTTCTAAGTTCAGGTCCAGTGGATTGATATGGTTCGAACCGCCTGGCATGATATAGAATGTATCTGCTTTGAAGTAATCACCTAATGGTTTGTATTCTCGCTCCGGGTCGATAATGAAGATCTGGGCTCCAGTCAGACTAAGCAATGCCTGATACATCTCCATTTTTGCAGCAAATGATTTACCGGCACCAGGAGAACCAAGGATAACACCATTCTGGTTATTACTGTAAGTACGGTTATATACGATCAAGTTCTTTGATAACTGATTCAATCCATAATAGAAACCGTTTTTGATTTGCAGTTCCTGAGTTGAGAATGGCTGGATTGCGGATGCGCTTGTAGTTGTCATGATACGGTGTGCGGAAATCTGATTATATGCAAGCGGTAATACGGAATTAAATCCCTGTTCCTGTTGCTCGTTTAAAATAGACAAACCAACGCTTCGTTCTTTCGCTCTTGTTATAACCTGATCGGTGTACATTTCAAGATCGTCTTTGTTATCAGCGAATACAGCAACGACAACCGTAATATGGAACATTAACTGGTCTCCGTTTGTAAGGTCCGCCAGGAACTCTCTTGCATCTTTTTGAGCACTGCTTAATTTGGAAGAAATGTTATCTGGCATCGCACCACTCTTTGTCAGTCTTGCTTGCGCTTTTACTACATCACCACCGATATTAGTAAGTTGTCCAGAAACGAAGGATACAGCTTTATCCTGTGGCTGCAAATCGTAATAAACAGAAGCGATTACGTTTGTAGATGCCGATGTGATAGCTTCCAAAAAGTCCGAATTCAAAGAAGACGGAAGTGCCTTCATGAATAAAACTCGAACATATTTGTTGTCGATCTTAAAGTAGTTTCCTTTTTTGAAATCGAAACAGCTTGGTCCAATTAGATCTTTAGTAGAAATACCCTGTTTGCGGATTGCATCGATATCGTAAATACTGTTAAAGGAACCTTCACTACCCATATTATAGATATCATGAAGGATTTCCAAACGATCATGAAGTGATAATACTTTAATACCGATCTGATTGATCTTTTTAAACTTCATCGTGATATCACGTTCGATGATTGCAAACTGACGAAGTGCAGCCTCAACGTTTTCTTCGTTTACGGCAATCGTCAGATACTTGTCTGCACTCAGGTTATTGTTACCTTCCTGCATTTTTTCCATAACGAGATCATTGTGAGCGATGCGCAATGTGTCATACTCGTCTTCGTTTAAAGATAACAGGACCCGACGATTAAACTCTTCCGGATCGACATTACGTTTATTGATTGTGATCTGGTAAGAGAAGTTTGTTGAAAAGGTGGCGAGGATCTTCTCGAACTCTTTTAAAATCTCATCCTGTCTTAATGCTCCGGCGTCTGAATAATTGGTATCGCAAATGAGATATGATTTTGTAAACACTCCATTTAATACCTCAATAACGCCGCCATTTGTATTTGCGTCATCATATACACGTACATATGGAATTGTATCCTGTACGCTTTTTGGTACCTTCATAGATGATTGTACCGACTGTTTTGCTGTCTTTTTCTTATTTGATGATAAAACCATATGAATATTCCTTTCTGCATACGCATTTTGTTTTCGAACTAAATATGCGTGACTTGTTTGCAAAGGAATACAGAATAAGGCATACAAAAAGAGGAACACATTCACTGCATTCCTCTCCTGGTTCTCTCTTATGCGAAATCTGGATATGATTTGTTCTTTTTGTGGTCGTAGATTCGGAATCTACCTTTTGTTGGTCCAGATTTCTTTGTATTCTTTTTACCCTGATCTTCTTCATCCTGTTCGGCGCCTTTCTTTTTGGAAGCTTTTGTTCCATTCTTTCCAGACGTCTGCTGTTTTGCAGCTTCCTTCTGTTTTTGCGCCCACATGATGTCATCGTACGTATTTGTCTTATACATTCTGATTTTTGGAGCCTGTATCCGATAGATATAATACTGTTTCGCGAAGTCTTCCGGTTTCATTCCATATGTGATCTTTTCACCGAATGCAAAAAATAATGGGATTGCCATAATAATCACGACGGTCAGAAATATAATTCCTAAATCAAATCCACTTTTATATTCTGTATATCCGATCAACACAGATGGAACCATGCCGATACCGAGACAGATTGACTGTCTCATGGTAAACGGACCAAGGAATTTCGCATCATAGCTACCAAGACTCTTTTGCGTTTTTCTGTGTACTGCCATAATAATTCACCTTTCATTACAAAATCTCTTTTGCTTTCTGGTTAGCACCGATTGCCGCACCAGCAATTGCTGCCTGACATGCGACTGCCATCCAGAAGGATCCATTCGTGGTATCCGATAAGAATCCACCAACAAGTAATGCTCCCGCTTTCGCAATGATTGCCATGATAAGTGCTACCAATGCGCTTCCGAAAATAGATTTCAGATGTTTGACACCAGGACTATTTGCTCCTTCAAACATATCTGCGCACGAAATTGGGGCAACTGCTACACGCCATCCAATATCAAGGGCTCTTGAAATGATTGCAAAGTCAAAGGCGATAATACAGATTTGATGCAGAACATAAAACAATAACGCCTGGAAGAAAGCAATCGGATTCGGTGTTTCTTTTTTCCATGCTTCTACCGCCGTAGTAATCGCGGACTCTCCATCTTTGGTTAATGTTTCATCTGAAAGTATAGCTCCTGCCGCATTTTCCGATATCTTTAAGAAGGCATTTGTGATTTCCGGGATATGAGTGATAACAGCCAGTGCAAGAACTAAACCGATCATCATTTTTCCGAGCGTCTCAATTGTTAGATTCTCTTTCGCAGATTCTGTTAACAACGCTTTTAAGAAAAAAGTCGCAATCAATGCAAATCCGATAACTTGAATAAAACTATAAGCGCTCTGGATTGCGCCCCAGAAACCTTCTTTATATGCCCCCGTGTTTAGAAAAAGCCACTTTTGAATGTCATCAAGGTATTTCATGCTCAAAGAGCTTTCCATAAAACTTTTCGATATTCCAAACATAATGTTCTTTCCTTTCTGTTTTCTTATCCGACAAACCCGAACATCGTAAAGATTGCCCTGATACTAACAAGTGCGATTCCTGCTATCAAAAAACGAATTCCGGTATTTCGATCTCGTTCATCTTCCGTCCGGATACCCATAACAATCTTAAAGATTCCACAGGTACATAGACCTAACGCTCCCCATGTTGCTATCGTTGCTATCTGGGTTACAATTGCGTTTACCCAGTTTGTTGCATCTGTATTGCCTGTTAGAGCTAACACACGAATTACATTTAATAAACTTTCCGCAGCAAGCATTCCCACAGATGTCATGATCATTTTTGATGCCGTTACGTAAGAGTCACTGTTTTCCTGAGCAATCGCAATAACTAACGAAATAATTGCGAATAAAAATACAACAACACCAACATATGTCAAAGCTCGACCAACAACTAAAATGATATTAGCTGCCATTTGACGCCCAGATGTTGAGGAAGTCATATTTTGGATACCAAGTACTTTGATTACCCCGGAAATGCTTATAAAAACAATACCGGCGCCAAATAACATACCGGAATCCATCTTGCCTTTTGAGTCTTCGGAAGCCATTGCGACTATGATCTTCACGACAGCGATTGCGATCAGAATAGCTCCGACCGCAACGCATGCATCTGTAAGAGTTGTATTAAGGCTTTTTACGGCAGAAACAGCACCTGATTGTGTTTTATTAACTTCATAACCACCAAGTGTGTCTGCTACTAATAATCCAGATGGACTAGATAACGCGTACGAGAGGGAAAGTAAAGTGTTTGTTCCCATGCTTTATACCTCTCTTTCTTTGTCTCTTATTTGAAGAATAAGTTTAAGATTACGCCCATGGATAACAGTGCGATTGCCGCAAGTAAGTTTAAGATTGCCTTGTTTCGACCTTCGTTATCTTCGTTACGGATTGCAAGTACCAGGGTAAAGATTGCTACGATTGCATACAGACCACCGCCGTATGTACCAATTGTTGCGAACAGGTTCTTTACACCTTCCATGATCTTGTTACCGTCTGTTCCCTGATATGCTGTAAAGCTTCCTGCAAGTGCAGTTGTTTTCATGGATAATACAGTTGCTGCTGTTGTCAGTGTCATTGCGCCCTTATTTAAGGTCTGTCTAAGTTTCTCAGTCATCTTCATAAATTTTTCTCTCCTTATCTTGACTTAGTACTGATAGTTACGTTGTCAGAGTTAAACAGCGTTGACCTGTACTAAGAGGGATAAGTGCAGACCAGACTGCTTTCTCTCTGACGTACTTAAATATGGGTGGCGCATTTGCAAACTAATGCACTTTTTGTTTCTATGTGAGACTGAGTTCGACATTTGAATGCTTGTAAATGAAACAAAGGACTACGGTATTCGCAGCCCTTCATCAAAAGAAGTAAAATTATGAAAGATTTTGAGTAGCCAGATCGTAAACTGTTGTCTGTTTGCTTTCTGACATATCTAAATATGGATGAGTTCTTTGCAAACTAATAGACGTTTACAAAAAGTGAGTACTAAGTGCAGCATTTCATCTATCGAAAAGCTGTCGAAATTTTCTTTCCTTCCGAACAACATCGATATTATATTTTGTCCTCTGAGCAAATCTCATGATTGTGTCCGATTTTGTGTTCTTTGTGTGCTGCAAATGTATTCAATATACGTTCTCTGTAAGACGCTATCAACAAAATCAATAAATTCTCTTAACATAGAGAGAAGAAATCAATTCCAGTCGGTTTTGAAATAGATTTTATATATCGATCAACACTTTCAAGTTCCTCTTTTGTAGCGTCTCTCATTTCTCCAAAGGATTCCTTTGCCATTCTTTCAAGGCGTGTATTTTCTTTATCAATATATAATTCTGTCATAATTTACTTACCTCCTATGACGTTTACAGTACGAAGCTGAATCATTTCGTAAACCATTATTTGTTTGCCCTTTAACATATCTAAATATGGACGAATTATCTGCAAACTAATGTCTGTTTACGAAAAGAAAGGCTACACATTAAGTGCAACCTTTCTATAGCCCGAAGCTTTATCTTCGAATGTCATTGATATCGATTATTGTTATCCGAACATATCATCAATCATGTCGGCTTCAGATTTTGTAACAATCTTTGGTGGTTTTTCTGGTTCCCGTTTTACTTCGCAGGTTCCATCTTTGAGACCACGAATCAATAAAGCACGATCCTGATTGTTCAAGTCTTTTACTGCAACCTCATTATCTTTGTTTGCGATCTCTTTTACGTCAGCAATACGTTCCTCAACAGTAGCCGGGCGCCTAAGTGTTTCAGAACGATTCATGCGTGCCTTTTCTCCGGCGCCTAAAAAGCCTTCTGCCCCAGCTCTTGGCTGCACACGTTCGAATCTTCCATTGACGACTTCTCTTGCCGGTCTTGGTGGACGTTGTTGCGGTCTTTGTATCATTCCGCCTGCCATACCAGAAATTGTCGGAACCTGAGTTTGGGTGTTATTCTGTCCGGAAGCCAAAGCATCCGGTTGTGGAATTGTTACCGTAATCAGGTTTTCTTTTTTCTGTTCGATGTGGAAGATACGTCCGATCTGCAATTCGTTATCAAGCTGGTCTTCACAATGATCATCGAATGTTTCTTTCCATCTTGGATGTTTCAAAGCAATATATTTCTTATCTCGGATCGGATTGCTCGTATTAACAATAATAAGACACTCGTCTTTTGGCATTGTTCTGATGTTCTCTGGACGCAACAGAGATTCTGCATTGTCAGATAATGAACCTCCATTTGAACCCTGTACAATACCTTTTCGGTCAATATTGATAGATTCTGACTGTACTGTTGTCTGCCCGATCAATTCAGAGAATAACTTACAGTCATCAAGATCGTTTGCCCCAAGTAAGATTGTGATTGAACAGTTACTCATGATCTTACCTTGTTTGTCATCATACATTTCCTTCAACTGAGCGACAGACTGTACGATGATATCAGCTGAAATACGCAGAGAACGGAATGTCGCAATCATAGTATCAAAGTTTGGAAGTTTTCCGACATTGAAAAACTCGTCCAGAATAAACCGCACATGACATGATAACGATTTTGATCCTTTGTGGATTTTTCCATTGATTGCCGCATCAAGTACGATCTCAGCCGCTCGTCTACTCTTGAATTCTTCCAGAACTTCGCGAACTCCATTTTGATCCGTATAAACGAGCCTGCAGCAAGGCCACGGAATGAATCCATTTTCATCCGGCTTCAAAAAGGCTTCCTTAAACTCCGGATCTTTCTCCATTCGTTCGTTATCATCTTCGAGCACTGCTTTCTTGTATTTCTCCTGCCGTCTGATGAGCTCCTCTTTTTCATCCTGTTCTGTCTTTGTTCCGGCTACGAATGGTTTGCTTCGAAGTGCAACGGTATCTCCTTTTGTGAGTAACCAGCTCTTTTCGTTAACAACATTACCATATCGATATAAAACGTTAAAAAGCTGCGTGAACATCATAGCTGCCAGGAAGTTAAAATCCTTTTTCTCTGCTGGAATGATTGCAAACAGTGCACTTTTACGATCTGCCATTGTTTCCAGATGTAAGTCATCGCCTGATAACATGTTTGCGATCTCAGGTGTAGACATAAAACCGAGACGCACACCTGCCGAAATCAAGATAGACTGTTTTGTCTTTGCAGTACCTTTTTTAAAAGTTTGATAACATGGAAGTGCTGGGTTTGTAGGATCAAAAGCTGGATCTTTAGGATCAAGCAATCTCAAGAATTTCTTATCGAACTCTGTTGCTTCTGCTTTTTGTCCTGGTCTAGTCTCCGGCTCATCTGCTTCCAGATACATTTCGTATACAGTTTTAAATGTCTGTTTTTCTGGCGGACAGCAAGTGTAAATATAATAGAAAATCATAGTAAAGAAGTTCTGTACTGCAAGAGAGAAGAACTGATCATCTCCGCCGCCTGCATCCGGGTCATCTGTATTCTTAATAAAGGTATCAACAAGAGTAACAACATCCTGCGGACAATACAAATAATGGAATGGATTGTACCGGCATCCATACTGGGCTTCAGAAACGTTGAATATCTTTACGTCGTATCCATGATTCATCAAAGCCTTACCACACGATGCCGCAAGTTCTCCTTTCGGGTCCGTTACAACGTAGTTACTGTTCATCTGCAAGATGTTCGGTTTAACGTATGTAAAGGATTTACCAGAACCAGTTGCACCAACGATCAGTGCGCAGGAGTATGTATTCGTTCCTTTTGGTTCCAGCGAATAGCGCACATGCTCACTGAGAATCATATTTCCAGTCTTCCCACTATTCTCTTCCGGTTCGCAAGGTTCGTCTGCACCTTTTGGTTCTGCAAAATCCTGGTTGAATTTCTTGATATTCTGCCATGCCATGTCACCGTCTTTTCGATAAGAACGTCTTCTGTATCGGTCTGCCATAATATAACTGATTGCAAAACAACATAACCAGGCAAAGGAAAACAAGACTAATGCTGTTGGGTCAAAGCTTCTGGTGGTAAGTCCGAAATTCTGCTGATCGTTCATCGCAATGATATCACCAAATGGAGTACCAAGGCCTTTGACGACCTTCATGAGACCAACATCAGTTGATACATCATATTTTGCAAACAGTCCGGTTTTAATTCCCTCGAAGGCAATGATCGGGTACACAGCGAGAAAACTGAATACAGTGATCGCTACTTTATTTACCTTTCCGTTTTCGTCTTTTTCGAACCACGACTGTATGGTTTTAATTACTTTTGGTTTCGCTCTGGGTGCTGATTTCTTTGTAAGTTTTTGTTTTGTTTTACTAGGTGTTTTACTCATGCAAAAACCTCACTTTCCATATTTTGTCAACCTAAATATGGGTAAGCGAGAAGCAAAGAAAAGCAAACAAAAAGAGCCACCCTGTTGGTGACTCTAATTGTTTTCGTTTTTACTGTGGCCATGTCCAACCTGCTGGCTGCTGTACTGGAGCTGCCTGCGCTGGAGCTGCTGCCTGAGCAAATCCTGTTGGAACTGCCTGTGCTGGAACTGCCTGTGCTGGAATAGCCTGCTGAACAGGGGCCTGCTGTGCTGGAGCTGCTGCCTGAGCTGCAAATCCGGCTGGCTGTGCTGGAGCTGCTGCCTGAGCTGCAAATCCGGCTGGCTGTGCTGGAGCGGCTGCCTGACCGTAGAATGCAGTCGGTGCAAATGCTGCAGACACGTCACGTCCGTTTCCGCCGTTCTCATCTGGAACGAACACATCAGGTTTTGTAGCAAACATAACGCCGTCTACATTTAAGTAGATACGTCCATCATTTTTGCCTTTGCTTAATGAATAAGCAACCTGAACAGGTCCCTGATAAGATACAGGCTTGCCTTCAAACTCTTTCGAGATGTCGACAATCTGTCCGTTCTCGGTAGCGTACAGTTTCGGCATTCTGTGTCCGCATCTGCACTCTACGAATGTAGCAGAATTGTCTTTGTTTGGTTTGAAACCAGAAACAATAATCTGCTCCATAATGGTTCCAATTCCATCACCAGAAATAACGCGAGCATCTTTCACGTTAAACTGGAAACCTGTAATCGGTTTCTGACTGAGTTTGTTCTCCTGCATCTCTTTTAATGCTTCCTCCTCAGTTTTTGCTTTTGTAAGGTATCCATGTCTGGATAACTCACCTCCGATTACGATAGATCCTTTTCCTGCGTCAAGAACCTTCGCTAAGTCTGCCTGATAAGCCATTGGATTCATTCTCTGTGCCATTTTTAATTCCTCCTGATTGTTCTGGAGCTACTGCAATACGATTGAGATCAGGCTTGTTTTCGAGTCCTGTCGTTACGTATCTTATTTTTATCTCGCTCCATTATTTTTATGTTTATTTGTTTCGTAGATAAATATGGTATGCGTCCTTGCAAAGTAAAACGAATTATTGAGTACAAGGATAAGGAGGACCGTAGCGGTCAACAGAAACAAATGAATCTGCTATCTTTTCTCATCCTTATCCTTTTCCTTAGCCCTAACTATTCGTCTTCACTTGCAATCTCATCAAACATGTCTCCCATATAGGCAGACGGTTCTTTCGTTTTCAGATTCATCGTAATATTGCTGTTTAATGCTGCATTGAATTTATCAATCTTGTTATCCGTCAATCGGACACCAACAAGATGAGGTGTAATTGTCATATGCAGATATTCGGTCTCATTATCGCCTTCTAATGCACATGTCATAAAACATGGTACTTTATGTTTGAGACATAACATCTCAACTTCTCGGAACTTTTCTGTAATCTGTCCCGTAAATTCTTCTCTGGTTGTCTGATCCATAATATTGTTTTCCTTTCTTTTTGAACTATTTTTTCTTTAAACTCCGGTAAATGATTGCGCCTCTTTAAAGAAATTCCTGAAATCGTCCTCGTCATCTTCGTCTTCATCATCTTCCGATTTCGATGCTTCTGGCGCCAACAGTGGTTGTTCTGTTTTTTCTGTTTCTGTATATGCCGAAGTCGGATTTATAGGTTCCGCATATTTTGGTTCCGATACGACAGATACAGATTCTTCCTGCGATGTAAAAGCTGGAACCGATTGAACCGGAACCGACTGAACCTGAATCGAATCATCGATTCCAGGAACAATGTCTTTCGCCGTAAGTGTCTCTGCTTCCACTTTTTCGTGTTCTGTTTTCTGGGCTTCTCTCATACGCATACCGATATCGTTTGCGGTAATATGTCTTGTAACAAATCCGTTTGCCACTCCGTATCCAATAAATGGAATGCGGGGAATGTATGCACGAATCAGAGCCTTTACAAACGCATTCGCATATCCATATTTGATTTCATCATGCAGCATATCAAGTACTGCCTGTTCTCTTGGATCATCCGGATTCAGAGTCAGATGATATTGAATGGTTGTCGGTACATAGCCTAAATCAACGTCCTCATAACTGATTTCCGGCGGCTCATACGGTTCTTGATTTACATAGGCAACAAGAATGTTTCTCACTTCTTTTGAGAACGAAAACCCGTCCGCACGATAAAGTGTGATCAGATCAAGATCATGCTGTCTATGTAAACGCAATGTCTTACTTTTCTTCATAAAAACTCACCTTTTAATCCTTTCACATGATCGCAAACATCATGTAACGATATAAATAGTACCCTCTGGCATTGATATACACGATCGGCATCGTTGGTTCGTTTACGTTGCCTGGGACTACCTTCAATCCGGAAATACCTTTTAATCGTTCTGTAAAATAGTTACACCAAGCAGCTCCGGTGCCTCCAGTCATAATAATCCGCTTGACATCGAACACAAAGTCCTTGACACTTCCGAACGCTTCTGCGCATACCATATTATTTGCTTTTTCCAGATAGGTAGAGATTGGGTATTCTTTATCCTGCATTAAAACAAAGTCGCGAACTTTTACTTTTCCAGTACGCAGAACCTGCTGCATTTCCGGAATCGAAATATCGGCGCCGAATTCGTTCTGTAATAACTTTCTTGTTTCTTCAAGAACCCGAAGCATTCCGAGATTTGTATCTGTATCTAAGCTTGATAACTGATTGTTTTGAACGACAAAACGATCCCATGTTCCGAATCCGCCATCTAAAACCATGACGTTTGCTTTTCTGTAGATCTTATAATCCTTTGACCAATGTCCGTCACTGTTGATCACGGTTGAATAATAGGTTCCCATTGGTTGATACATGATATCAAAATGATCTTCTGTGATCGTAATATTGAATTCTTTTGTAGTTTTACCAATGGTCAGGCGAAAATGATGGGTTCCGATACATACAGATTTCAAATATGCGGCGTCCCTTGTGATGTAAGCAGGTGGTAATCCTGTCTGAAGAAACACATCACTGCCATCCGTCTCTTTATTCCAAAGAGCTTTTCCTAAAACAGTGCGGAATACGACAAGAAAACTCGGGTGCAAGTAATGATTACGGGTATACAATGAATTCTCATCGATTCTTGTATTCGTTGTAATGGACCGGTATGCCATATTACCAACACAGTATTTCACGCCGGTTTCCAAGTCTTCGTATACCATGTCATCTTTTCCAAGCTCACCGAATAGTTCGCCACTTAACTTCTGGCAATAGTTTGGGAAAATAAAGTATCCGTCCTCATGCACGCATTTTGGACCAGAATACCCCATGTCGATTCCTAAAATGTGAGTGCCATCAATTTTAGGAAACAGAAACTGTCTGTTTTCTGTTCTTGTTGCAAATGCTTTTGTATCCATAAATTTATATCTCCTTATTGGTACTTTATTTGTTGATATCTTAAATATGGGTAACGAAGATACAAAGGAAAAAGGAAAGGATAAAGATGAGGATAAGGAAAGTTTGTCAAGTGTCAGAATACAAAGAAAAGAGCCATCCTGTTCGATGACTCTTTGTTTTGTTTACGCAATGTTCTAAGCAATCGGAATCGCAAACTGCTGCACGAGACTTTCGTACATAGGTTTTTCGCATCCTGGATTGTTATTTATGTTCTGTGCTACTGCTTCATCTGGGATGCCAGCATATTTTGCAGCCGCCCAAAGTAGTGGGATGTACCCAATTGAATCCGTTCTGCTCTGATTTGCTTTGATAAACGCTAATGCGGATTCTTTATTCAGCATCCGAACAGTATCAATCAAAGTTGTGATCAGATTGCTTACTTCATCTTTCGGAAGCTCAATTGGTTTTCCAGCGATCCCCTTGATGTTAACATCATAAATCTTAGACTCCATTGTGTTTCTCATCATGGTTACAAACGACTCTGAAACATTTGCATACTTAAACCATACATTAAGTGTTCCTTTGTCTGTTTTCTCCACGAGTGTTTTAAGATTTGGTAATTCCATAGTTGCCATTTTAATTCCTCCTTGAATGTCTTTTATTTATGTTATCCTAAATATGTGCTAAACGAATTGAGGATAAGGATAAGAAATTAATTAGACTAATATTCTTTTCCTCATCCTTTCTCTTTTTCTTAAAAATCGCATGCTTTTAATTTATACCGATCAGTTTCCGGGATCGAACCATTTCTCAGGTTCACTGCATGCTTATCTATGATTGTATCAAGCATATTTCGTACCGTTCTTGCGTTACCGAAGTCTGGCTGACTCTTTTTGTACATGATTTCATTAGAGAACGCATCCAGTAGTTTTTCAGAAACAAGAAGATTCTTTTCATGAGCCATTTCTTTGAAGATCTGTTTCAGTTCACCAAGATTGTATTCTTCAAAATGTAAATGATATTTGATACGGGATTCAATACCTGGGTTACTTCGCACAAGTTTTTCCATTTCCTTTTCGTATCCGGCAAAAATGAATACAATTTCGTCTCTGTGGTCTTCCATTGCTTTTACAATTGTTGCGATTACTTCCTGTCCTCCGCCGTTTGAAAGTAATGCATAAGCTTCGTCAATAAATATCACACCGCCCAGACTTTTCGTGACCAGCATGTTTGCTCTCTTACTGCTCTCACCAACAGATAAGCCATTAAAGAAGTTACCATCGATCTCCACGCACTGATTCTTCCGGATATACCCATATTCGTATAACAATCCAGTCATGATTCTTGCTACTGTTGTCTTTCCGGTTCCAGGTTTTCCATAAAACATCATGTGCATGGAACTTAATGTCTGAGTTCTGTTATTTTTACGCCGTTTATGTTTATCTTTATTATCTGATTCTGCTTTCTTTTCGTAATCCATTCTCGCTTCCATTTCGTGGATTCTGTCTTTTACATTCTGCAGCCCAATAAGTCGGTCTAATTCTTCGTGACAATTCTGGCTGCCATCATGACAGATCGTTTTAAAGGTTGTCGCACTTAGGATTCGCTCAGCATCCAGTGTCTTTTGTCTGTCAATCGCTTCTCTCTCTTTGCGTGACAGCTGAGAAAACTGACCATGCGTTTTACTTAATCCGTTTTCATCATATTCCACAAGGTCACGAAGTTTCTGTCTCCATTTTGCAAGAAAAGGAGTTACAATGATTCCTAATGCTGTCAGGATTAAATAAACTGCAGACGGAATTGTGTTGATAATTGTTTTAAATACATTGACTGTCTGCGCATTTTCGAATCCGTTTACTTTTGGTTTCCCAACCGTTGTCATGAATAACCAGACACAAAAAATACTAAATACGATCACGCTGACTGACAATATAATTGATAGATAATATAAAGTATTATACTTATTCTTATTTCCCATTAAATTACCTCCAACAGTTTTTCATACTCTGCTTTCATATCCTGAAATGCTTCTGTGCTGCCGCCTTTTGCATCCGGATGTAATGTTTTCGCAAGGTTTTTATACCTGGTAGTGAGTTCTTCTTTTGTTTTGCATCCTTTAAAGAAAACAGATTGATCGGATGCAGACTGCTGATTCATCTGTGTGTTTCTATATTCCCCATATTGTCTCTTATATTCATTCCAGGACTTGTTATATTTCGAATCACCATTACCGGCGCCAAAAAACATGTCTTTTACCTCAAGGTTTCTAAGTTCTGTCAAGATATCTTCGAAGACATATAAATCGGCGTCCATCGCCTGTAATACATAATTAAGCCCGATCACATCATTGATTGCGATGCAGTCTTTTGCTCTGGTGATATAATCTCTTATTTCTGCATGCTTTTTATTTGCCGATGCAGCATAGGTCTGTATGATTCTGGATGCATCAGCGTCATATTTTGCAATTGCTTCTGTTATCTTTGCATTCACTTCGGTTGTTATTGCTGCAGACAAATCATTATATCGTTTTATAAGCTGGTTACATCGACCAACCGGAGATTCATCCATTATGATCCGATTCGTTGTCCGTTTGTATTTCGGATTCGGTTTTATTAGAACCATAACAAGCACAGCAAACACAATCAGGATAATCGATAATGCGATTGGTAATACAGCTCCTTTATTTACAATTCCTTGTATAATTCCAAGAGTTGTTTGATTTGTAGGTAACATATATTCGTATTCCTTTCTTTGAATCCTTAATGTTTTTCATTACCAACAATAAGGCTCAAAAGCATCCAAATTCGTCATCTTTATCATTAAATATGGCAGGATCCGGTACAAAGAAAACAGAGTCCGTTTCCCACTACAGGTTACAAACTCTGTTTTCATTAACAATTGGATCCGAAAACCGCTTTAACGTCCATCAATGATGCTGAAATCTGGATTTTCTGATTCAAAATCACTCAGTATATCCATTGCATCATCTGTGTAGCGTCCAAAGTTTTTGATTCCTTCGTCAAACTGATCACCGATGTCGCCAGAAATATCGATACCGTCTGTCTGTGTACGATATGGTTCAATACGTTCAAGAGCTTCTGCCATCAACATATAATCACCATTCAACAACAGAACCTGTGGCATATTCTTAGTCTGTTTGCATTTATCAACAATAATCTGCAACTCATCGTTTCTATTGTTGACCTGCATCAAGCCAGAAATGGTAACAACCTGATTGTTTTGGATAACACCCTTGCAGCAGTTTTTGTCTGAATCGTAATTAGACGGGAATACAACACAAGGAATAGTTTCTCCGTATTTATCGATCAAATCGAATACACACATCTTTTCCATCTTTTTGGTTTCGATCTCTTTAAATTTCGAAACGATACCAGTGACTTTGTCTTCGTCTCGTTTTGCATTACCCGGGTCACGTTCTTCGTATACCTCTTTTACATGGTTAACGGTATAATCATCGCTGATTTCATAGTCATCCAAAGGTGATAACGAAGCCCAGGTTCCGAGATATTTGATCTCATACATAACCTTGTCAGCATTTGGTGTCGGATATGTTTCACTAAATACAACGTTACTTAATGCTGTCTGAGCACTTTCGTATTTTGTGGTCCAATCTTGTACCTTTTTCTGCTGAGATGCAGCTTCTTTTTCTGTCGTTACTGTCATGGAAGCAATTTCATCCAGTTTTGCTCTACAGCTTAATACTGCGCTGCGAGCTTCTGTGTATTCGTCTACATACTGGCATAACTCTTCACGACTATCAGAGAAACAATCCATAGCACCGGATAAACAGAGCGCGTCATATTCGTTTGATTTTAACTGGACCCGATTAAGGAAATCATTCAAAGTTGTAAACGGACCGTTCTGGGTTTTCTCATCAGCAATCACATCACCTGCACTCTTAAGTCCGGTGATACAGGAAAGTCCGAATCGGATCGTACCATTACCACGAACAGAATATGGAGCTGGAACATCATCTGTTGCCGGATCGCATACCATAAAATTCGAATCCGACTTATTAAGATCAGGAGGTAAGATATCGATCTTTAAAGTCTTACAATCTGAAAGCAATTGTGGTAATTTATCACGGAATTCAGTAATCGCACTGCAAAGGTATTCTTCCGGATAGTAATACTTCAGATATGCAGTCATATAAGACACAACAGAATATGCTGCCGCATGTGATTTATTGAATCCATATTTTGCGAATGGAGTTAACTGTTCCCAAATCTTTGCAGCAACTTCTTCTGTGTACCCACGTTCGATGGCTCCTTTTACAAAGTCAGGGAACATTTTTTCAAGGTCTTTTGTCTGCTTCTTACTCATGGCACGACGCACGTTATCGGCTTTACCAAGACTGAATCCACCGATTTCCCTTGTGATCGCCATGACTTGTTCCTGGTAAACTGGGTATCCGTAAGTTTCATTCAAGATACTGTCTAAAGCTGGAGCCATCTGTACGAATGATGATGGCGTTCCGTTGAATTTTGCATCGATGATATCTGGAATGAAATCCATTGGACCTGGTCTATAAACTGCGACTGCCAAGATCAAGTCTTCGAATGTGGTCGGTTTTAAACTTTTAAGCATTCCTTTCATACCATCTGACTCATACTGGAATACAAAGTTTGTGAAACCATCTGCAAACATTTTGATAACGGCTGGGTCATCGAATTTCAACGAATACATATCAAGATGAACGCCATATTTCTTCTCAACACGCATGCAGCAGTCTCTGATTACGTTGATGTTTCGAAGACCAAGGAAGTCAAATTTAATGAAACCAAGATCAGATTCGGCAGCCAGCATATCTGCCTGGATTGCTGGTTTCTGTGTTGGGTCATCTTTGTCTGTTGGTGCAATCAGTGGGATAAAATCAGCAATCTTATGATCCATGATTGCAATAATTCCGGCTGCGTGCTGGCTGTTTCCTGTCATTAAGCCTTCCATACGTTCTGCCATATGGAAAATATTTAAAGCATCCGGATCATTCGCAAACTCACTCTGGATAACGGAATCGATTTCCGATAATGAGTTTGCTGGTCTTGCATACGCTTTTAACTGAGTTCCAATCGAATCGTATGCTTTTGTGTTAAAACCTTGTTTAAAGGCGTATAATTTTGTTGCGTTAATAACTGCCTGTAAAGGACCCATCGTTGTTTTCGTCATAATTCCGGCAACACGATCGGCGCCATACAGTTTTGTCACGTGATCGATTGCAAATTCACGCGCAATTTTTGAATAATCAGTGTCAATATCCAAACGTATGTTCGATTTCTTGGTTATTTTTCGAACAAATAGATAGTTTCCTATCTTTTAGACTATATCTTCGTAACCATTATAGTTACGTCAAAGCACTTCCACCGGTAACTCATCTTCCGGCGTACTCCCACTACGGGATAGTCGTTACACTTTACTGCTCTCTTTTGATAACATAACCATGTGTTTTCTTATTATGTAAAACATCATACGATATCTCACGAGAAGATATCGAAATACCAAGTTTTTCACTGAAATATTTTGATAGCTCAACATATGATTTAAAACTTTTTGTGAAACGCTCTTGTCCATTAATATCAATGTAATATAAGCGAACTTCTCCGTGTTTTCTCGTTTCTGTACACGATTTATATTTACATCGTGTTTGCTTTCCGTCGTATTCGATTCGAAACTCACCGCATCGCAAATATTTATCGAGTGAACTAAAACTCACTCCGAATTTCTTATTCGCATACCGGGCTGCTTTTGCAATCCCTTCAAATTCACCAATAAGTTCATCATTACGGTATAATTTCGCTACACGATAATTTCTAGTCGGTCCCATTGTTGAGTAACTATCATTAAGATTTTCTTTTCTTGTACACCATTCCAGATTTGTATAATGACAGTTCTGTTTGTTTTTATCTTTGTGGTTAACTTCAGGAAGATTATCAGGATTCGGTATATATACTGTTGCGACAAGTCTATGTAACAATACTTTCTTATAGTTTCCATCTACTCTTATCTGAATTAATAGATAATAACCGCGACTATCAAGAAATGGTTTTAATAACTTAAATCCATTTTGTTTTGTACTATAGACTTTTCCACTCTCGCTTACATAATATCCTTCTGCATCCGGAATCGGTCTTACTTCCTCACTATCATAGTAAAAACTTGGTTTGTAAATATCTTTTGGTACATCATCTGCGTATGTTATGTTATTCAATTGTTTATTCTCCTTAGTTTGAAATTAAGGAGCATATGTAGTTTAAATAATAATCTATTCACTACCAGAACAGTCTTAGCACGGTATTGTCAGCTAACTGTGTTCTATGCTCGTTCACACTAAATATGTGCATCCGTGTAACATAGAAACAGTCCTTAGATTCTCTTACGAAGCGGCTTCGTCTACAGTTTTCCTGTCTGTAATCTTTTACAGGGTCACATCTCGTTGTAACGCTTGGTGACCAGTCTTATTCAACTTCTACCGTTAGCAGGTGTGTATGTTTTATACATACACAAGGAATTTTCTTTTCCTTCTGATTAGCAGTAACTAATCAGACCTACACCTCTGAGTAATAGAGTCCACAATGAATGCCCGATCTGTTGACACATTTTAGGCATGGATGCTCTTTCTGGATTCAAGAATCGTTCAAAGAGCAGGTTGTACTTGATTGGATCCAGCTCTGTAATACCACTCATGTAGCATACAATGGATCCTGCACCAGAACCTCGTCCTGGTCCGATGTGCATATATTCATCCAGGTTCTTGCAGGCACAAATAACGTCCGCAATAAACAGGAAATACGAAGAGAATCCCATTTCTGAGATAACGCTCATTTCGTAATCGAATCGTTTTTGTAGATCGTCATTCCATTCATCTCCATATCGTCCCTGAATGCCGCCACGCTTAAACTCGATATCTAACGTTGCGGTTCCGTCCAATGTGGTTACGCCTTTTGTGGAACCGGTAAGTGCTAACTCTCGCAAATGTTTGTCAGCATCTACGAACTCTGGATAATGCTGGTTCTTTAAAACGTCAGCATTGATTGCATCTACACGTTCCTGTTCTTTTGCAACTAATTCATTGTATTCCTCGTCTGTCATTCCGTCTGTGCGTTCGATCTTCTGTGGTTTCACTTTTTTTGTACGCGGAAGTTCGAGGTTACACTTCTCGCAAACAACATCAATGTTAGCCATTGCTCTGTTCACAACTTCTTCCGGAAAGACCTGAAGCAATGATGCAGCTAGTTCGTCTCCTGTTTTGTAATACAGTTCGGTGTCACCTTTCTGCATCGGCTGGTATTCTCCTTTTCCGAGACGGTTCATGTTGCGTACCCACTCGAGCAACTGAACATCTTCTTTTCGAGCCATGTGATTATCGTTGGTTGCCAGAAGTTCGACGCCTAACTCATCACATACTTTGACGATCTGGTTAAAATACACAGCTTCTTCCGGGATACCATGGTTCTGGATCTCACCATAGAAGTCCTCTTTTCCGAAAATATCAATGTAACGCTTTGCTACCTGTTTTGCGTTATCTAAAAGTTCGTCTTCGGATTTCATATGCATACGAAGAATGTTGATACGTTCCAGGTTTTCATCAATCTTCGCCAGCTTATCTTTGTGTTTCTGATAGATCTCGTTGTATGGTTTTCTGGCTGCCTGTAGCTGTTTCTTCTGTTCTTTCAGATCCGCAGTGTCTTTCTTTGCCTGTTCGCTTTCGAATACTTCGATATCCAAAGACTGCTGCAATGCTTCTTTCTTCTTTTCATCCGTTTCCTTTTTGATCATCCGCTTTGTGGCGACGAAGCTTTTAGTTGCTTTTGGTTTTAATTCCTCAATTTTTCCTGCAACCTCTGCGATCTGTTCGTCAAAATCATGAACACGAGCGATCGCATCATTCAGTTCATCCGGAAGCTTATTTCTGCTGTTTTCAACACGTCTCTCAATCTTCCCGATCTCTTTTGTGATCTTGTCATTGTAAGATAATGGGATTGCTAAAACGCCACCGATACATGCAGTTGAGCAAACGACATGTCCGTATCCATCTGTTCCTGGTCCGAAATGTTTTGCAAGCATCTCTTCGGTTCCTACTGGGTAACCTTTTTCGTCGACGTTTTTATTGCATTCCGAGATATAGCGGCTCATAGCCTGGAATCCCTGATAGTCCTTACAAAGTAGAATCAAATGCTGTCTGATAAATTTGTCTTTCAGTGAGTCGAACCCGATATTTCCGGATACACTCTCTGTGTTTGCTGATTCTGATCCGGAGTCTGCTACAATCTCAGAAAAGAATCCTTTTGGTGTCTTTACATATGTTTCAACACCAAGAATCGGCTTGATATGCTGTCCGTCCGGCAGATGTTTGTGTGCGGCTTCTTTTCCAATACAATACAGATAGAAGTCAATCAGGTTCGCACAGTTTCCATGATCCGTTAACGCAATTGCTGTAGCGCCTTTTTCGATCGCCACATTTACGTAATCGAATATGGTCTGCACGCCATCGTAACCGCTCGGATAGTAATCCGAATGCGCATGCAGCGCGTTGTTCGAGTATGTCATAATAACACCTTTTTAGCATGCCGATTGAATGATTACGTTTCATCCGGTTACAAAAACGTAATATAATCGGTCTTGCTGCTACCTTTCTCTATTTCTTTGCCAGTGTTTTTGTTACGTCCTAAATATGTTCCGAACGCTTGCAGACAAATTAAGATTCCACACTGGTTTTCTTAGGTCTAGTACTATATCTAAGCAGTCTGCAGACGAAAGAAGGCTCACTTTCCTGTTTCCTCGTCAGGTATAAACAAAGATTTTTGCACACAAAGAAAGAGCCACCATTTTCGGTGACTCTTCTTTTCGTTTACAACATTTAGGGAAACAACTCGCCGCAGACTAATGTCTGAAAAGCGTTTATGAAGTTTTCCCTGTCTTCTCCGGTCATGTCGATCGGTTTTACACCTTCGAGACCAGCAATTACGGTCGCTTCTTTGATAGACATATCGTAGATCTCTTTCATCTTCGACATCGCGATCGGTCTCACCATAGCTCTGTTTCCGGCAAGAATACAATCATCGATTCCTTTACCAGCTTCCATCCGCCATACCATCTGATACATATCAATACCAGGTTTCTCTTCATCCAGATATTGAGCTAAACTCATGAGTGCTTTGAATACTGAGGGATTTTCAACAATATCGGCATCATAAAAGATGTATAATCTCTTGATCGGTCTTCCAATTTTGGCTTCGATTGCGTTCAACGTCAGGTCAATCCCGTTGAAATTATTGACACCCTGAACACTAATGCCGATACATCCCTGTTGTCTCAAGATCTCTGCTTTAAAACGACCTTCTGCAAGGCAAACCATGGTATCTTTTGTAATGTTGTCTGGATAAACAACATCAATTGGGGTTCCGCAAGAGCAGCCTCCTCGGTTGTATCCTTTTGATCCGTCTCCGTAGTCATAACTCATGAACTTATAGCGAAGTCCATTAACATCGAGATTTTTCATCCGGATCTGCACTCCCGGGATCTTTCCATTCGCATCCCGGATCAGGATACCGATTCCGTCGAACAACATAATGCTTGGTTTCCATGAATTTGTCAGCTTATTCTTGTGTTCGAAAAAGCCCGGTATCGAAGTCATTTCGGATGCATATTCTGGGAACCGTTTTGCAAACGCCGCACAAAAATCCGTAACCTTATTTGGGTTTGACTTTGTGTCGATGGAAAAATAATCGGCGGCAATACGTTCCGGTTCCAAAGCTCGCTTCTTCTCAAGAAGTTCTCTGTCTTCGTCTGTGAGTCCGAAATAATCACGCATGAATTCATATGTATCAGTACGCACTTTCAAAACTTCATCCTGGTAAACAGGCTTTGGTTTCACATACTTCTGAAAATCATACTTTGCTTCCGTTTTTACATATTCCACGTCTGATAACTTTTCGAATTCTTCCTTTGTGATCAGACCAAAATCACAGGCGATCTGAAGCGCTGCCGTTTTCTCATCACAATTGAATAAAAGCTGATAAGAAGCCACATTATTTCCACCCTTTTGACAAGCAAAACAATAACATAAGTTCTTTCCTATACTGACAGAAAACGAACCGAGCTTCTTTCCAGCATGGTTCTTTGAAACATGGAACGGACACATTGCATGTGCTCTGTTTCCGGTTGTTTTTACGAATTTAACACCATAATGAGATAACACTTTTGTCATCTCAAGCTGGTTTACATCGTGAATGATAGCTTTTATCCATCTGTCCGTATACGAAGTCTTGCTATCCTCAACCCAATCTGTAACAACTCTCATTTTCTCATCTCCATTTCTTTATATTTCTTTGTTACACATTAAATATGTGCGGACTGCAGACACGAAAAGAAAGAAACAGAACAAAACGGAGTGTGAAGATCCCGGGCTCAGGTATTTTGGAAACGAAATGTAGAAATGAATGATATGAGCCCAAAAGCAACCGACTCCGAAAAGATACATACAAAAAGAGTGGTAACCATAATAGCTACCACTCTATTTGTTTTATTCATCGTTGTCCGTACTGATATTTTCATACGAAGGAGTATTCAATGTATAACCACCATCTTTATCCCACTTTTCAAGAGTACCTTCATCATCAGGATATTCTCCTTCTTTGTGATACCATTTGCCTTTTCCTGGAATTGGCTTCTCGTTACCGGTTATAGGATCTGTTTCTGTATAATCATGTCCATTGCAGTTATACGTTGTGTAATCTTCTGGATGTTTGTCATAATAATCCCAAGCATCGTCAACATCACTCTTACCATCATTCCAAGCTTTTACAGCTTCCTCTAACAAGCGATCTGTCCTTACGGTTGCAGATTTTGTATCCCCGAGCTGTTTATCCAGGTCTTCGATATACGCTTTGAGGTCACTAAGTTTTCTACAATATGCATCATAGTCATCTTTTGATGGTTTTGTTTTAGCAACAGATGCGTTTTTCACTGCTTTTGTTGCGTCAATGAGATCATCGATCGCCTGTTTACGATTCATGGCGCTCTGATCGATAGTTTCTAATACAGGGGCTCCATTATAGATACTTGTCATTTCGTCTGCCGTTTTACCGCTTACAAGTGAATATCTAAGGTAATTATCTCTCTGATCGGCAAAACTCTTCGCGAACGTATCATTCACTTCGTCATTCATTTTATAACCGTGCAGGCTCGCATACTGTTGCCATCCTTGGAATGCTGCTTTATAACTCTTATATTTCTTATAGTTCTTGATGGATGCTGACGCTTCCCCTTCGTCCGTGTACGTATATTTGTTTACGCCTGGTCCATCAGCATCATATAATTCGAACAGGTTGAAATGTATAAGCGATTCTTCCGTCGACCGGTAATGACTCACAGCTGCCATATGACAATAAGCTGTTGATGGCAGGATTCCATACTGATCGTAATATTTGATTGCGATCGTTGTGATCTCATCCATTAATGTCGAGATATGGGCATCTGTTTGTTCGTAGATATCAGCTTCGCAAATATCTTCATGATAAAAACTATAATCAATATCTGTCTTATCATCTGGCATATACGGACTGATCGCAAAGTCGCCTCGTTCTTTCTTCGAATCGAGCTCTTTCCACTCTTTGATCTCTTCCTCGTCATCGTGTTCCATCAATTCTTTCTCTTCAGACTCGGTCATTCCGTAAGCAGTCAAATGAACTTTTCCTTCTGTCCACTGTGCACCATGCTGTAAAACGATCAGTTCCCCGATCTTATTATCCGTCCAGCCACAGAAAGATGGAGTGGCTCCGTATACTGGGGCTACGGTAAATCCAATATATCGAATGATCTTTTTATTCAGACACCGTCTCTGTTCCATCTCGGAAACATTCATAGTTCTTACTGCTCCGGTATTCTGTCCAACTCGACCATAATACGTGAAGTTTCCGTCACCTATATACATCATTGGGATTGAATGATCCAAAGCTTCATAGAAACCGTTTGATCCGAATGTCCAGGTATTGTAGTCTGTGTCTTCGAATTCGTCTTTCCAACTTCCTTCGTCCCACACATAGAACATGATATCTCCAACCTGTAAGTTACCAAGATCATCCATACCTTCATTAAACGCATATGGACTTTGTAATAACGGTAAGTCGTTGATGGATTCTGTACTGTCAACCGATGTTGAGATGCCTGAATTCGTTCTCTTGATACTATCGTCGACGACTGGTGAGTACGGCGCATCAACAGTTGTGTATGTGTTATTTACCATGTCATCAAACGAATAATCCGCGCATACACCATGCTGAGCACAAATGTATCGGATATAATCTAATGATGACGCCGATGTGTATTTCTTGCCTTTGGCTACAAAATGGATATCGCTTCCCTCTCCAGTTTGATGCCATTCGTCACCACCAATTCCTGTCCCTGTATACGTATTTGGTGAAAACTCTCCGGCGGCAACGGTAGCTTGGATTGCTGTGTCATAGCCATCTTCATTTCCTGTTTCTGGATTGATTGTAATATCATCCATATTGGATGCCAATAACAATGCATTCTCACCAAAGCTTCGGCTCCAGTTACGGAAGATGAATTTCTGACTTGCGTCTGTTACGGTGTCGATTGCTTCCTCATCTGAACCCTCTACATATCCGGCTGTAATTGGTCTATAAATGATATCATAAGCAGCGACGGGATCATTTCGCGGATAAATTGACTGGATACCAGCTGTGGATCCATTGCTGAATACCAGATGCTGTCCGCCAGAGTTTCCGTAAAAGATCTCTGTATGTCCTCCACTATAAGAAGAACCATTACTGTCGGTCCCTGTGAATCGACGTACAAGAATGTCTCCCTGCTGCAGGTTATTCCATCCTGGGAACCTCATATAAACAAATCCCGGGAAATGCTGGTCACTTATCAATGCTCCCGTTCCAAAGGTGCCGGTTGTGGATCCATATACCTGTAAACAAGCGGAAACATAACCGGAACAATCTGTACGTACATGATATTTCTGTCCGTTTACCTCGATCCAGATCCATCCTGACTGGTTATACTGTGACTGTGTCTGCGCGATCAGTGTCTTAACCGTCAAGCATACATTCATCCAGTTCGTAACATCTCCGTTTCCGGTTGGTATGATGGTCGCTGCCTCGTCTCCGTACACATCGGACGGGATTTTGCCTTCAAAAATACTGTATGCTAACGTTTCGTTTCTCTGGATGTCAACATTGATATGGCACGCCTGCCCTTGTGTTCCATCATCATACTCAAAATAATATGGATGCTCCGAGATGATATGTGTCTGGTCATACAACTGGGCTGCCATGTCCTCAAGTTTTCGATTACTTATCAGTGAATAATCGTATTCTAGCATTACCTGCATTGCACAGAACAGCTCCTTATAGTTCTCGTTCGAACCATTTGGATACTGAATATCGGCAGCCGCATAATTGGATGCCCTTCTGTTAAGTTCAGCTATCAAATCGTTATGCTCGTCTTCCAATGCGTGCATGATGGCGGTTCCGTCTTGCATACTGATCGTATATGCCTGGTTCTCTTTCTGGGCAGCGGCATTTCCGTCCCAGAAGCAGCATAATATCATAATGATAAACACAACAAGGATAAAGCCGCCGACTACTGCAAAGATCGGTCCTAACACTGCGGAAATTGCCTGGATCATCTGATTGAGGGCTGCAAAGATCTTCGAAAGGATCGTCTTCTGCCATGCATTCTTGATCGCATTTCGGATGTTTTTCATCAACAGCTTTACAGGATCGAACAGCTTATTCTTTACTGTTTTCACTGGTTTCGGCGCAATTTTCTCGAAACCTTTGTTGAACCACTCTTTGTAGAGTGTCTTTAATTCAGATTTTGCTCCTTTGCCAACTCCACGGTTGCGGTTTATAATCTCCCGGCGCTGCTCAAACAGTTTGCTCACATGAGTTTTGCTATCAATCATGCCACCAAGCTTTGACTGTTTGAAGCCTTCAATCATGAAGTGGCTCATGTGACTGGTCACAAAATTCTGTAAATCCCTTGTGATCGTTCCAAATGTCTTATGCTTGATTTTAAGACCAATTTGTCCTCCTGGAGTTCCGCCAACTTCAAGCGTCTTCATAGCAAGCTGAGCCGAAAGTTTAAACCCATTTCCTGCCTTCATCTGATTTCTAAACGTGATCGCCCTTGAAACCACAACACCAGCATTCCATAAGGTGTCCACAGTTGCATGAACTACAATCCTACTTCCGGTCATTGCTACCTGTTTGCAAGTTTCTGCCAGATGGATTCCACGCATTGTCTCACTGTTCTCCAATGGAGCGGAACCAAGACGAAGCATCTGTCTGCTCAGGCGCCGAGGAGTGGCATCCAGACGTTTCGCAAACTTATTCTGACGGGCGCCGAGAAAGGACAGGATGCCGTTGTCTTTCATGTTCTTGCGGCTCTTGTTTAGGTCTTTAAGAATCTCTTTTTTCTCGTCACTCGATAAAACTTTAGTTCCTTTCATGTCCATCTTGAGTTTTCGACGTAATGCAAAATTATCGTGTACAGAAGTTCGAAATGCCTCATAGTTAACATGCTTCATTTCGCCAACACCACGCTGATGTTTTACTGTTACAATTCCACTACCATCACTCTGAAATTGAATTGTGGCGATTGTGTTTTTTGCTGATGGAACACGTCTTCCATCCTGATACTTCATACGCTGTATAGTCTCAGAACTAACCGTATACTGTTCATCCATATTGGCATTGAGTTCTTTTCTTACGGTTCCGAAAGCATCAGGTTGATCCCCGTAGCTTTTTGCAGCCATTCCCATCTCGTTAAAGTTAGCCGTCCTGTCATCACCAAGCTGTTGTTTTACTACATACTTATCCGCAACGTTTTGATAAAATTGAATCTGGTGTCTCATATGAGATGTCATCGCCGCAGCCACAAGAGGTGTCGCTACACGTTCCGTATTTCGAAGTACTTTTTTTGTATCTCGGTCTGTCGCTGTATTACTACCCTGACGCTGTACCTGCTTTTTCGTATTCTCAGCAGTGCTATCCAAACGTTTTCCTAATGTTTCGGTTATCGCTTGAGAACGGCTGATATTATTTGAAATTAGTTTTCCTTTTGAACTACCGATAATCATATTTCTGCATATCCTTTCTTCGGAGTTTAGTTTCCGAAATGTGTTTTGTTTGAAATTATTCGTTGTACTAAATATGTTCCTACACACTGCAAACTAATAAGCAAAAATACGGATTATTATGACGAGTTTTTCCGTTTGTGAGCCTTATTATAAATAGAATTGATATAAACATGTTTGATTTCTACTATGTGGAAGTTTATAATAAAAACGAAAATAAATTGGAGGATTCGTTATGAGTAATTATGATAAAGCTTTTGAAAATTTACGTGACGAAGGTATAAGGCTTTCTGTTCGAGAAAACAATCCATATGTTTACCTGTCTTCGCATCAAAGAAACGAAGCAAAGAAAGACGCAGAAGATTTACTCGAAGGAGATCGAGAATCGTTGGCAATTTTCCGTAAAAATAAATCTATTTATCCATTAATTGAAAGCGAAACAAATTATCAACCAACATGGAAAACTAAACTGCGCGACCTTAGATATCATCATCAGATATTAAACCGTTGTCCGATTGGAGGTTTGGTTCTGGAGCTTGCAAATTCGGCATCCACATATTCAAACGTTCAATGGGTAGTTGCACGCATTCAGCCAGAAGTCAACGGATTAGACGATTACAGATGCGGTGAGCACTGGGAAGATCACGGTTTTCACTTCAATGAGCAATATCATCCACAGTGTTTTGACTCATTTTGGCGGAAAGACATTCCTGAAGGTCACTTTATTGATGAATGCGGAATTATTAATATTGCTAAAGAAAAAATCGCACAGGGACTTGAATATGAAACTTATTCCCGTAAATATTATTACTATCTCAATTTCTGGGAAATGTGGGGATTTCGATATGATGAATTTGGTCTTGCATACAAAGACGGTATATACGATCGCAATTTCAAAATTCGTCATGTCAAGAAAGCTGAGAGTTTCATCGAGAAATGTCTCAAAGAGGGAAAACGTCAGCCGTTCCCGTATTATGATAAGTCCAAAGATGAGTATTGGAAATATCGGACACCAAATAGTTGGGAATTAGTTCTTGCAGACCGGTTGGCAGATGCTAAGCGTGAACGTGAAGAATACTATTTGAAACATATGCGTTGAAACAAAATTAAGAGGAGCTAATGAGGCTCCTCTTTTTGTGTACGGAATTTGGACTTCGGATGTGGAATGGACACAAAGTCTTGTTCCGAAGGTTGTAGAATATGGACTGGATACTGATTGGAACCGGGTGTAGGTATTCAATAACAACACTAGTGCAAGTTTTGATACGATTTTTCGAATACAGACGATGGGTTCCGAATGCTGCATAACGTACTTCGATTACTACCCTGGAACCGTTCATTAGTATTCTGTAACAACACTAGTGCAAGTTTTGATACGATTTTAGGAATACGATTGTTTAGTTCCGAAAGCTGCATAATAAACTTCGATTACTATCTGGAACCGTTCATTAGTATTCTATAACAACACTAGTGCAAGTTTTGATACGATTTTTTTTCGAATACGAGGTATAGGTTCCGAAGAAACTGCTTGCTTTACACAGTTTAGAAGTTTATAATGGTTGTAATCTAAAAAAAATGGAGATTAATTTAATGGCTTTTACAGATTTACGAAAACTTAGAGAAAACATGGAAAATCATGAAATTGCTGTATTTTCCGTCAAATATACATATAATAAAGTCAATTGTTATATAGCATATTGTCTACTAACATCTGATGATAAAAAGAACGAAAAGTACAAATACGCTCTCATGCGAATGCGTTTGATTAAACAGGATAACTTTGATGAATATATTGATTGCCCTGTAAATGCAAAAGGTATACATATAAAATATGGAGAATTACGTAGATTCTTTAATATCGAATTTGATATAAACGGAGCTGGAGAATGGTATAATGCCCTTATAAGTGATATCGAAAATACAATAAAACCAGAAATCCCAGAACAGACTCATGAATTAAATGATGTGAGTATAGACACGGTTTGTAGACATGAAAACCGTAACCCTAATCGAATTTACAGAAGTCATTTATTAAGGCATTCTGTGGATGATGCTGGAAACGGAAAATGTAGAACAGAATACAATGCTCAACTTGCTTCTCTTAAGTTTCCAAAATTATATGATTTATACTGCACCGATAAGCACGTAAGCTTTGCCTTTACTGATAAACCAGAAGAAGAAGTTAGCGAACAAGAGGCTTATGATAATTTTATCAGACTTGAAAACAACAGACATTAAACCTCAGATCGGTTTTAAATTATCGTTTTCGTCGAATACCAAACAACAAATTTCGTAAGATTTTGAATCCATTAACTTAATTTCGATGAAAAAGTCTTCCTCTGTTCGGACGTTCACAAAATAAGCACGCCAGCTTACTTTCTTAGTATCGATTCCGTTCAAAGTATTATCATCGATTCCTAAACATTGAATACAATCGAATCCAGATGTGCTTAATGCTTTGAATATACTGCTTTTGATGGATTCATCATCCACTGTTGCAACCTCGGATAAATATTTGTTGACAGCATTTAATATAATTTGTTTATACATTGTTTTATAATCTCCTCTCTGGTTATGCACATTTTGAAACCGACGTTTTTGGAAGCACTCCTTAGTTTCGACTTTTGTTTTCGTAATTCCGCCTCCGTTAGCCTGGTTTCTCCAGTCTGTTTTCTCTTCTGTATCTAAATATGTTCTGAAATATTGCAAACTAAAACAGTAAAAAGAAAGAAATGGAACTGGTACTTGCAGACCGGTTGGCAGATGCGAAACGAGAACGAGAAGAATACTATTTGAAACATATGCGTTAAAAAGTAGAGATCTGAGAGTGGGAATCAAAATTGGTTTCCACTCTTTTTGTATGCGAGGGATTTTGATTTCGGATGTGGAAAAGAAACAAAGTCTTGTTCCGAAAATTGCAGAAGGGGATTTTGGAGACGACCTTTGGAACCTGGATTAATAGGAATCCTGTATAGGCATTCTACAACAACACTAAAACGATATTAACGGTCTCTTTTAATGAGTATTTTCGAAATATCTTCTGCATTATCGAGACCGAGTTCGATCAGTTTCTTCATCTGTGCGTCCGTGATAACATAATTAGGGCCAACGTACACGTGATAATTGTTTTCAAACAATGATTTGTATATTTTGCACCAGCCATGTTCTTCGAGATAAAGTTCTGCATTATCCGTTTCCGTGATTCCAAAACAAATACGGTCTGCTAAATTTACATGACCCTGGTAATTACAGTTAAAATAACGACCTTCCGGAGAAACCCATCCATATTTTCCGTAATTTGCTTCTTGTTCTCGATCCTGTTCGTCTGCCACTTTCTTTGCAGTTTCCGTAATATCCGGTTTCTCATAGGTTGTTCCATAATCGTCTTTAAAATGATAGAAATCAACACTATTACTCTTATGAGAATTCCGATCAAGCCAGATTCCACCGATGATCGCGCTTACTGGAACTTGGAAAATGGTACCATTTTTAACGGTTGGATCGAGAAGTAGATTTACCGCAAATGATTTCCATTCAGATTCTTCTACCATATCCCATTGTCTGATATTGCTCTTTTCGTAACAAAATAAGTAACTCATAGTTAACCTCTCTTTCGGATTCGATTTATTCACACTTAATATAAGGCTCACATCTACTCGAATTCGTCAGATGTAAGCCTTATTTTGTAACAATATTTATGAATTCGATCAAGTTGGCGCAAAATAAAGTCAACACATAACAGGCAGCCTTAATTGCTACATATCAATGAATAGCGTTTCTGATTTACAGTTCGGACAGATTACATCAATATCTCCCGTTTCGTCATTTGTTACGACGACTGATTCTGGCTTACAATGCTTACAGAATACAGTTCCGCATTTGTCACACATAAAGATTTCCCAGCTTTTGTGACCACAACACGGACACTTTTCTCCCGTTAACGCTGGATTTTGGTACAGATAACTTACACTCATAACTAATTAACCTCGTCCACAAATAATGTTTCAACGTCCTTTACCCAGATAACAGCACCTTTCGGATGTTTATAATAAAGTTTCATTTCAATCGGTTCAACATCCGCTAACATCCAGGCGTGTGGATTCTTATATCGTTTCTTAAGTTCCGAATACGAGATATCGACACAGTGCCTCTCTCTTTCTTCTGACCAGTCGGAACAAGAAATCGGATACGTTGTGCTGATATTACATCTGGCTCTTACTCTGCCGGTTCCGCTCTCTAATAGATATATAGTTTCATTTTGTCTTTTTGTGTCACTGCCTCTGATCTCTATTACTTTCTTTCCGGAAACAATAAGATCGAGCCATTTCTTTTTGATGATTAATCCGTACATGCGTTTTTCTCCTCATATTTCTTTCTCAGACGTTCTAATTCGGCTCGCTCTTTACGTTCTTCCTGAGCCAGGCGTTCCGTCTCTCTAGCCTGTTCCAACGATTCTCGTTTCTTTGCATACCAGTCTTTGTGTTCAGATTCATCTTCTGATAAGAAACGAATTGGGAAAGAACCGGAAGTAGAATCGTACATATCATAATGAGAATCGTATGCAGTAATCCGAACCATATCTCCATAAAATTCGGTTTTGTCTGGTTCTAAAGTATCAAATTCATCTGTTAGAAAGCCAATTTCATCCGCAACATCTTTCACACGGTCTAAGATGCGCTTATAATCACAGATTGTTGTTAGGATCTGTTCTTCTGTAAGACCTAACTTTGGTTTGTTTCGTCTTTCCTCTTCCTTGCGTTTGCGGTTTTCTTCTTTCATCTTGTCTCGAATCTCCTGATAATCAACCATATTATGACCTGTCTCCTTTCCTGGTCTTCGTTTTCCATTGTTTTAAGCCCAAAGTAATTAATAATTTGTTTGTCTGATATTAATAAGGCTCATTTTCTGGAAAACTCGTCAGGAAATTGCAAAGAATTGTAAAAAAAAGAGCTGGGTATCCATCTCCGCAGCTAAAGCTACGGAGTTTTGCCAGCTCAGTTATAAACACAATAGCATATGCATATATTATTGCTTGTATCTCAATATCTTGTTTGCTTTTAACACGACGTTTCTTCTTCATAAGATGATCCTCGATTCTGTTATCTGATACTCACAATAAGGCTCACAATATATCGAATTCGTCATAAACCGTAACAAAATATCGCAACAACCAACAAATTCGAATAACCAGGAGCAAAATATAAGCCAATCCTTGAAAGAATCAGCTTATATAAGTGTTAATTCTGTATTAAGTCTAACAATTCGTTTATTCTGTCTGCATATTCTCCAGCAAGAATCAACAAATCAATATCCTCTGGCAATACAGCCAATTTCGAAACGAGTTCTTTGATCTCGTCAATCGGTGTAGTATCTTTCACAGCATCCGTTTTCAAAACCAGTTCCTGAATCTCAGAATCAGACAGGAACTTACAGTCTGTTTCATTCACAGCAATGAAAAATCCGTTTTCAGCGAGATTCGCCTTTTTGATATATCCTTTTGTATACCCAGCTTTAATACAATTGTTGTAACCTTTGATATTGACATAATAACTTTTCATCTTGCTTTTTCCCGTGACCTCGCCAAGCATTCCATAATACGGGCTTTTCTTATCCGTGATCATAACAACTCTCATAATACGTATCTCCTTTCGTGTACTGATATTTGTTGTCCTTTCCATTATATAGTCATTGACACAAACATCGGCTCCAAATGATATATCGAAACTATTTATCAATATACAGTGTTGTTTCTGTTGAGGCATTGATGCAGTCGATAATTGAATCGAATTTGATTCTGATACCGCCCGCTCCTGGATGACCGCCACCACCAAGTTTTGCACAGATTTCGCCAACATTGATATCAGAATCGGTTGTTCGGATGGAAAGACCAGTTCCATAATTGATGATTACCAATTCTGCATCCGGATACTGATTCCGAAGATAATCTGAGGTTTCATTGAGAAAACGATCTGTATTCAGGTAAACAACAGAATAATACCTGTCTTCAATAAGCCAGTTTCCGGTTCGGATATATCTTTTCACTGAATCAAGATGTGCAACTAACTTTGTTTCGTGTACGCGAATCATCATATTATCAGTATTATCAAACAAATTTGGTCTGTTATCTTTGAAGCGGTTCATATATCTGTCTTCAAATACATCGTCGCCGTATGTATCATGTAGTACATTGATGTAATACGGATTCTGAAATTTTCGTCCGTATACATCAGACCAGTCCCAAGTATCGTATAATGTTGTATTGATTACTAAATCACGGATCAGTTTATCCTGATACGAAGTCCAGGAATTAGAAATTGCATCAATGTAATCAAAATAATCGTAAACTAAAGACGCTGCAGAACTATGCACAGGTTTCGTGTCGGAATTAACATGCATCATAACGGAATCATCAATTACATCTGGCATAACGCATGCCCATTTATACTGATTCAGGTACAAACTGTTTCCATGATGATCAAGAAGGATTACTTTCGATGCGTTTTTGCTTGCATCGATACGTTCAGCCGTTTCTGATTTACAGGAAATATCTGTAACAAAGATGAAATCATACGCACCTTCTGATTCGTCAATTACACTATGCAAAATATCTCGATCCATACTGCCGTTACTGCAATGTTTCACTACAACGTTATCAAAAAGCAGTTTCAAAATAAGTGCAGGAACTTCTCCATCTGCATCAGTATGTGTTAACAACAAAATGTTGGATCGTTCATTAAGTTCCGGTTTGTAAAGTTTTTCAAATAAATCATGTTTTGTCATAATTTAGCTCCTCTCATTTCGTTTTCATTTATAGATAAGGCTCACAATGTTTCCGATTCGTCAGAAAACAAAAGAAAAGAGCCAAAATTAAGCTCTCCTCTAATTGTTTCTACGCACATTCCCGCCATGCAACAACAGGATAGATACAATTCCATGATTTGTCCGGCAACCATTCTGAAACTGTCATTTGTGTTAACTGAGGATCTGTATCAGTGCGCAAATACTTAATTGCGTAATCGATACCAAAATGTTTTGAAGCCGGAACATCAGGTGGAACGTCATTCGGATAACGATGCCAATGTTTCGTACCAATAGTCCGTTTAAGAGCTATTTTAATAGCTTCGTTCTTTGGCAAAAATACTATCCGATCAGCTCCGAAACCAAAACCGAAACGTGGATCGTAAAGAAGTTTAAATTCTGCATCAGCGATCTTTCCATCTGCCAGAAGACAAAAGATATCGTCTTCGTGATTCCAATAACCACATTCATTCGTTTCATCAATTTTTAAAGCTTCATAAGAAAGAATATCAATAATAGCCTGTTCCGATAATCTCATATCATTTACCTCCTTAAATCATATAAAATTGTTTACAGTTTAAATATGGGATAAGAAGATGTAGACAAAAAAAATAAAACAAATAGAAAGGCACGAACTGATGTAATAGAGATTGTTTCTGGTGTTGTTTCTGAGGTCGTTTCAGTAGACGTTTCGGGGTGTCTAACTAAGTTCGGAACCAAGTATTCGTATACCAACAACACTAGTGCAAGTTTTGATCCTTTTTTTAGTATACGGATGAACGGTTCCGACTGCTGTACCAAGTGCCGTTTCAAAGGTTGTTTCCGAGATCGTTTCGGAATGTCAGACTAAGTTCGGAACCAAGTATTCGTATACCAACAACACTAGTGCAAGTTTTGATCCTTTTTTTAGTATACGGATGAACGGTTCCGACTGCTGTCCCAAGTGCTGTTTATGGTATTATGTTGACTGATTGTGTGATTTAACACGAAATTATCAAAATGCGTCATCTTAAAAATATTCACTTAACATTTATGGCATAAGTAAACATTTATTATCATAACGTACATACAGTATTTATATGTTTGTATTCCTTATAATTACTGACGTTGAGACGTATTGATAATCTTGTGTCAAAATTATCAGAATTATCATTATTGTGATAACACTTAGCGAATCGCAACAAAAAGAAACCACCTACCGTAACCGGCAAGTGGTTCTCTAAGTTTAGCTGCAGATGCATTTCAGAAAGATTTCTTCATCGAAATTAGGAATGTTTCTGATTACATTTTTGTCACGATCACTAAGGTTGTTCCACCATTGTAATCTAACGTAGGCGATTGCAGGTATTGACTCTTCGTCTTTGGTTCGATTGTAATCGTAAACCCACATTGGTTCTTTTCTTGTGCCATTATACTTTTGTTCATCTTCTAATTTTTCTAACTCACCATCACCGAACGTCAACATAGGCATTGTTAGTAGAATCTTATACGCTTTCGATCTCCGCCACTCATCAAGTGTTATACGGTATGGTTTGTTGAAAAACATCATTAACGGCTGGTCTTCGGTATTGAAGCATCCAGTATTCCAATCAGATTTATTCCAATCTCCTGTGTTATTATTACCAGCATTTCCGATTCCGGTATTTGCATTTCCAAGATTAAAATTACCAGTATTGAGATTGCCAGCATTATCGTTACCGACATTAGAATATCCCATATTTTTGTCTCCGGTATTCTGGTTTCCAATATTTTGACAACCAGTATTTCTGTTTCCAAAATTCTTGTTTCCTGTATTGCTGTGTCCAGAATTTTCGTCACCACTATTATTCTCTCCTACATTACCGTCACCAGTGTTACTATTTCCTGAATTGTAACTGCCGGTATTCCAATTGCCAGCATTTTTACAGCCAGTATTTCCATAACCACGATTTCCATCACCGACATTCCAATTTCCGGAATTATCATTTCCAGAGTTGTAACTGCCCTTGTTGTGGTGCCCGGTATTGCAATCACCTGAGTTATTAAATCCGGTACAATATTTTCCTTCATTTACAAGGTCAAGAACTTCATACCATGACAATTCTCGAATGATTTCAAGCTTATTTGTGCAAACAAGGTTCCCATCCTCAGAAATATCACCATATGCGGCAACTTCTGCTACTTTTTTAGCCGGATCGAATTCATAATAATTGAAACAGAACGTTAGTGTTTTACAGAAATGCATACCTTGTTTCGTAATGATAGGTTCTAAATCTTCTTCAAAACGACCCGGACAGGTATACTGTTTTGCGTTTATGCATGTAGGATCACAAGTCCAGTCAGGATCAAAGACTTTATAACCTTTTACTACTGCTGTTTCGTTGCTTTTCTCATCGCTCATTCGTTTTCCTCCTTTATATGTGCGTTTAATTTGTTGTCTTAAATATGTGAGTAACAGATACACACAAAAAGAATCGAAAACAAAACAAAAAAGACCAACTATGTAGTCAGTCTCTTCGTTTTTGTTTAGTCTCTGAGCTTAATCCATACTCTATCGGCGAGTTCTTTTGAAGTATCGACTGGAGAATCAGCCAACGCGCTAAGAATCAGATCGATTTCTTCATCTGTGAATTGGATCTTATTACGTTCTCTTGCGATAATCTGGAGTTCGTCATACATATTCAGATTTCGAAGGTCAGAACTATTGATTTTGTTATTACCAACTATAATATCAAAAGTCTGTTCAATGTTGAAAGCATGCTGATCGATATACTTAATGTTGGTTCCGATCTGAACTGTATTCAAATTGTAACAATTTTCGAACGCATCCTTCTCGATACGTTCGACAGAATCTGGTAACACAACATCAGTTAGCGATTCACAGGATAGGAATGCATTTTGATGAATCTCTGTTACGTGTCCAGATAACACAAGTTTTGTTAAGCTGTAACAGCCGCATACTAACTCTGAACCAAGGAATACTGGATTGCGTAAACTGTCGTCTTCCATTACAAAAGATTCAAGATCACCGCATTCCAAAAATGCACCGTCTCTAATATGACAAATAGCGGCCGGAATCGTAATTGCTGTAAGTCCAGAACGCCGGAACGCGTATTCTTCAATTACTTCTAAACTGTCCGGAAGATTGATTTCTGTAAGATCCTGACATAAGAAAAATGCCTCTCTCTGTATTACTTTAAGGTTATCAGGCAGTACAACAGACTTCAAATGAAGCATGAAATTACATTGATTCGCTTTGATTTCGGTTCTGTCTTTTTCGAAGATAGCTACAACCACTTCGTCTCGCTTTGATTGTCGTATAATTGGCATTTCAATAATGTCTGCAATCTTATTCATGTCTTTGTCATAAAAACCTGGTTCTAACATCTTGCCGTTTCCAATCTTTAATACCTGTTCTTCATAACTTAATTTGTTATTGTTACTCATTTTTGTTTCCTCCTTGTATTGTATTATTTATTTACGTCTTAAATATGGAACAAATGGAAACAAACAAGGAGCAGCCATTCAGCCGCTCCTTATTTTCGTTTACATATCCTGTTTTCCGAGATCAGGAAGCCAATTTTCGTGAAAATCTTTTCTCTTATTTTCTGATACAGTTTCCTGGTAAAACATTGAATTGCATGCAGTTGCCATATCGATCACGTAAAATTCGTCGCCGTTTTGCATGATGTCTAATGACCATTGTCCTTCTAAGTCGACATCTGGTATAAATTCGGCGACCTTTGCCTGGATCAAATCTTTGTTTTCTTCATATCTTTTTACAAGTCGTTCCTCATTCATAAGATATGTCACAAGATCATGTTTCGCATCCAAATCATCCGGATCCTCTGCACGTTTTTCAAAATGTGCTTTCATTACGTCTGGATCCCAGTAATTATGGATGCCAAGAACTTCATCCGTATCAAAGTCAACAAAGACTCTGTATTCTGTATGAAGCGGCATTCCGTGATAGATACAGGCGTTATTCTCTTTATCCGGAATGAAATCACGCACAACCCATTCTGTTGTTGTTGCCGCGCCATAACATACTTTGTTGCTTCGTCCACTTAAATCGAAATGTGACATACATACATCTTGGAAATGGATAAACAGTAAATATTCTCCGATATCATTGATTTCGTTTCCAATGATATGTGCATTTCGAAAATCAAATTTTGATGATTTTACACCTGTTTTTATGAAATATTCTTTCGATGTATCCAGAGTGAACACTTGCTTACAATACATATTTGCGATATCCAATGTAACTCTTGATAATGACATGTAATCTAATCTTGTCATCTGCAACAATGGTAACGGAACTTTGATGATTCGTGTATTTGGAATCAAAAAGAAACCAGCATCATTTACAGGTTTGATGATTTTAGGAAGCCAATATCCCATACTAACTGGATTCAGATTGATCATTTCGTAGGTAAGATTATCAAGATCAAGTAAATCCAATCCCTGTCGGAATATACCATATGCGGTTCTTTTCTTGATTGGATTTGTTTCTTTCTGAAACTTATAATAATCAACCAATAACATCATACCTGAATCTGGGATATCACGCCTTACAAGGTTGCCTGTAAGATCTGGCTGCATATTACTTGGTAACTTTTTGATATCCTCTTTTGTTACAGCCGAAATTTCCGGCAACAAATGGGTATAATCTTCAATCGTTACCTGACGCGTATTCCCGTCATAAACGAAAACATCTGTCTGGGCAATCAATTCTGCAACGATACGATTAATAATTTCAATCGTTTCTAGTGTTAGTTTTTCATTACTGATGCGCTGTTCTGACATCTCTTTTGCAGAAATTTCAAACAAATTATCAGATATACCGCGTGCCATCGATGCTTTATGATACGATTTTTCGAATTCTTCAAATGCTTCCAGGTTTGTATTCAGAAGCTTAATGAGTTCGGACGATCGATCCAATTTTGTTTTACCAGGAATGATTCCTGATAATGTTTTAAGTACATTCATTTTCGTTTTCTCCTTTCGTGTGTGTGTAAATTGTTTTGTTATCATAAATATGGAACTTGTGAACGCACACAAAA
>OGMT01000050.1_pt1 | contig 93793 bp, 94 predicted proteins | sample 1573271 | NCBI WGS metagenome assembly OGMT01 (sample SAMEA2582000, study PRJEB24529) | metagenome | biome: Human gut stool | place: China | collected 2011 | reverse complement strand
CAACATGATAACACCACTCAGCCCACGCTATAGAAAAAAGTGTCATGTGAAAACCCGAAGGCCGCATTTCTGCACGGATGAACCGTATTCATTTTACCACATATTTGACCGTCTGGGACAAACTATTTTTTACACCCTTTCAGGTGTATTTTCAATTCACCGGCAGCCGCTCCTTGACAAATTTCAGGAAAACCATACGATCCGCTACCGCCTTGGCGAACTGCATCTCGTGTGTGACAATGACCATGGTTCTTCCTTCTTTTGCCAAAGCAAGCAATTGTTGATGCACAATATTTCGTCCATCTCCGGATTCCCTGTTTGATTTAATCTTATACTGATTATCCATCAAAGCAATCAACCCAAGAACTAATCCATGATAAAATCCCTCTGCTCCGGCATCATAGAAACGAATGGATTTATCCATATACTCTGCGATTGCTTTTTGCCCGAAATCATGTTATTATGCTCGAATCTTTTTCCCAATGCGCTTGCCAACCAGCTTTGTAAACGTCATATCCCTGATCAGCTCCATAAACGTTCTGCGATCGTCTCCTTCAGGGTTCCCGGAAGATTCGCCCTGCCGGAGCAGGAAAACACACCTTGACAATAATCATTGGCATAAATATAGCAATGGGACTTCAGCTGTTATGTTTAAAGCACAATTACGGCAGCATCAAGCCCATCTACTTTTCCGTCAAATACGCTATCGGTTAGTAGATTATATTTCTGCGCATACGCATTAAATTTCTTTACACTGCTGCCGCAATTGAAAAGCATTGCGATGGTTTCTGCGCCATTTTTTCTGATCATAACAATCGTATCCTCATCGTCATTTGCGACTGTCTCAATCATTTCACCCTCTACAATGCATGCATGTGTTTTTCGGATCTGTATAAGCTTCTTATACCATTGATACATTTCCCTGTCCTGGTATTCTTCATCCCAATACATGCCTCGTCTGCAGTCCGGATCATTTGCTCCGGGCATTGCATACTCATCGCCATAGTAAATCATAGGCATTCCCGGCAACAACAACTGAAAGGCAGCTGCGAGATGCTGCTTTTTCTTATTATCCTTGCACAGATGTAAAAATCTTGCTGTATCATGGCTATCAATCAGATTCCACATCAAAGGATAGCACTTTTTGTTTAAGCGACCCTTCAGATATCCAAGATTTTGCACAAACTGACTGACATTAATCTTTTCGTCTGCAAGCAGATCTATCAGATTCAGGTAAAACGGATAATTCATGACCGTATCCCACTCATCTCCCTCAAGGAAGTCTCCTGCGTAGTGCCATATCTCACCAATGATCAGCATATCCTTCTTTACTGCCTTGATTGCCCTTCTGAAATTCTTCCAAAAGAAATGACTGATTTCGTCTCCTACATCCATTCTCCATCCGTCAATGTCACATTCCTTAATCCAGTAGCATGCAACATCCGTGATGTATTTTTCAACCTCCGGATTTTTCAGATTCAGCTTTGGCATTCCACCGTAGTAGCCGAAGCACTTGAAGTTTGGGATCTCCCCCCATTCCCCCTTAAGCGGCAGTTCGTCGATAAAATACCAGTCCAGATATTTTGATTTTTCACCCTTTTCCAGTATATCCTGAAATGCAAAAAATTCTCTTCCTGTGTGGTTGTATACCGCATCCAGAACTACCTTCATGCCGCGCTCATGAGCTTTTTGTACGAGCTCCTTGAGATCCTCTGTTGTTCCAAATGAAGGGTCAACCTGATAATAATCAATGGTATCATATTTATGGCACGAATTTGATTGAAAGATAGGTGTCAGATACACCACATCGATTCCCAGATCTTTAATATAATCCAGATGCTCTATGATTCCTCTGAGATTGCCATGCAAATCGTCCATAGGCGTAATCGGCGCCTTATACCACAGCTTTTTGTCCACCGGCTGTGTTGCGGCAAAGCGTGACGGAAAAATCTGATACACAACCTTGTTGGCTGCCCACTGTGGCACCTCAAACATTTCTTCCTCCCTGAGGTTCTGTGGGCAATCAAACATTCTGTCCCTGTTTGTAATGCACTCCTTGTCAAACTCATAATTGCCGTAATATACCTTTTCGCCCTGCATGTCTGTAAATTCAAAAAAATATCTCAGACATATCAAATGCATCTGAAGCTGCGCTTCATAATAATCGTGAAACTGCGAGGTGGCTACCTTCTTCATGGGAAGCGTCATTCGCGTATCCTTGCGCTCCATAGGTATATACTTGTCCTCATAGTGGAGGATTACCTCCTTCATATCATCCTTTTTTACCTGCACGCGTATCACAAATAAATCTTTATCGATCGCATAGCAGAATCTCTTATCCATATCATGAAAAATAGCTGAATATTCCATATCATACCCCTTTGCACATTCTGTTTACTTGTATTTTATCGCACTTTTTCAAACAATTCTAACACTATATCCATGACATTTTTTCACTTTTTCTACTTTATGGTCACTGGAAGAGAAATTCATCTCTTATCCCTTTCAAAAATCTGTATTTGCTTTAATGGCACCCCTACAGTAAACATATTTAATCCTTATCTACTTCTTTCCGTAAGCCAACCAATCAAAAGACAGACTCTCAATTATCAACGAATACACATTAAATCTCCGCTTTTAACTGGTTAAATGCATCATCCATAGCCAAAGAGTCATCTGCCTTTGCCTGCGCAATACCAGTCTGCATAATGGTATCAAATTCCTCTTTTGATAATGCATCTCTAGTTGTCAAAGTACTCGGGATTTCTAATGAGAAAGGGACTCCATCTCTCATAATAACCTGTTTTAACTGCCATAGTCCATATCCTCCTATCCATCTGTAATGTACCACGTTGTATAGTATTTTGTAATACAGATTTAATTAGTTATTTTTTTCGCTCAAATTCACATACCTTCTTACAATATTTTCGTTTTTGGGCGTAAAAAAGACCTTCCCTCTTATTCACTCCCTCATATACATAATTTGTTTAAGAAATTACTGCATTCTGTCTCCTGTATGTATCATTATCTTTGAATGTCGATAAACTGAAAGCAGAATATCAGGAACTGATGAAGCAGAAAAGTGAGCTAACTTCCACCTATAAGGATTGTGAAAAGGAAGTGCGTGAGCTGAAACGGAAACAGGAAAATCTCAATCAGTATCTCGGACGGACGCAGCCCGATCCGGCACAGGAACAACAGGAGAAAAAAGATACTCCGAACCTGTAAATTGGCAAAAAAATAGAGGTGCGCAAGGCACCCCTATCCTAAACCTCTTGCAAAATCCGCAAGGCTGGTTTATAATCAGATTAGAAAACCGAAGGATATTGGAGTGTCCAACGGTTGCACAATCGGAAACTTATAAAGCGTTAAGTTTGTTAACGGATTACAGGCTATCCCCTATTGGCGTAGAGGATAGCCTTTCCGTTTATTTGCGGTTATGTTTATTGTCTATGTATGTCAAGGCTGCAAATACAACCAGTAAAAGTGTAAGCACTTCTAAAGTATCCATACCGACCTCCTTTCTGTTTCCAGAAAGGACAACCGCAAGACTATCCCTACTGCTCTAATCTGACTGAAAAACATTATATCATGTGGTGTCGAATTTTGCTAGTACCGACTCCCATTCATTCTGCCGCTTCCAAATTTCTGCAAATTTCTCATCGGTCATGCTCTGGAGCTTTCCTAACACCTGCTCTGCAAGCTCCTCCATATCGCTGTCCTTTATGTGCGGCATTACCCGTCTGATGTCCTCCATCAGCTCTGTCTTGCCCTGCCTGTCAAATACACACATCACCTGCTCTTAATACATCCTCTTTCAATACCTGATATCTTGGACGATTAAAATTCTTTCCTGTCTGCTGGTCAGTAAATATCTTTTCCAGTTCCAGATTGTTCTGCTCACAATAGGTTGTAATCTCCTTGATGCCTCTGTCTAAATGCTGTTCTCTTGTACTTGTTCTGTGATAACCATATCTCTTCATGATATTAGCTCCTTCCTTAGTCCTGAAATGTGTACTTTTTGAAACTACAAAAAAAGGACTGCTAAGCAGTACCGAAATCTATGGATATTCCTTTATGGAACGTCCCGGTATTTGTGTATGCTTTTTGACACCACCTCCTTAAAAATGAGTATAAAAAAAGAAGGTGTATTTCAACCATTCGGTAATGATGTTCTTCATTATTAACCCTTGTAATTTTTGAACTTCCACTGTCATCCTTTGCTCTATAAAAATATTCCTGTCCATTTAGTTTAAATTGACCATCATAATTCTGCATCCTCAAATTCTCCTTTATTATTAAAATCTTTGTTCTATATGTAATTAAGCCCCATCAGACAGATTTCTCTATCCAATGGGGCTTCTATGTCATATCGTCTGATTCCACATCATTATATTGTTTTCTTACATCAAACTCTGCATCGTTTGGCGTAAAATTGGCGTATTTTTGTAATTTTACAAATTTTCACCAATAAGGTACATCACGTTTTTAGTACAGCTTTGCACCAGCAGGAATATGGTTATCAACCATCAGCAGATGAAGCTCTTCATCCTCAGAATCCTTGAGATTGTTTACTGCTGAAAGTAACATACCACAAGATTCAATTCCCATCATCTTTCTTGGTGGAAGGTTTGTGATAGCAATAAGTGTCTTACCAACTAACTCTTCCGGCTCATAATATGCGTGAATTCCGCTTAAAATCGTACGGTCTGTGCCTGTTCCATCATCAAGTGTGAACTGCAACAGTTTCTTGGACTTCGGTACTGCAACACACTCTTTTACCTTAACAGCTCTGAAATCTGACTTGCTGAATGTATCAAAATCAACTTCTTCCTCAAATAAAGGCTCAACCTTTACGTTAGAGAAATCAATCTTCTCGTTTGCTGTAAAGAATCCGTTGTTGTCTCCGGCAGGTGCCTCTGCGTCTGCATCAGAAGACTTGGAAGCCTTCTTGTCAGAATCGAGTGACTTCATTGTCGGGAACAGAAGTACATCGCGGATTGCCTGACTGTCCGTAAGTAACATAACAAGACGGTCGATTCCGTATCCGATACCACCTGTTGGCGGCATACCGATTTCCAATGCGTTCAGGAAATCTTCGTCTGTGTGCTCTGCCTCGTCATCACCGGCTGCTGCATTGGCATCCTGTGCGGCGAAACGCTCACGCTGATCGATCGGATCATTTAACTCAGAGTATGCGTTACACATCTCCCATGTATTACAGAATAACTCGAAACGCTCTACCTTGGTAGGATCGCTTGGCTTTTTCTTGGTCAGCGGAGAAATCTCGATTGGATGATCCATAATGAATGTCGGTTGAATCAGCTCCTTCTCGCAATATTCCTCAAAGAAGAGGTTGATGATATCACCCTTCTTGTGGCGTTCCTCATAAGCAATATGATGCTCGTCCGCAAGCTTCTTGGCTGCTGCATCGTCCGGTACCTGATCGAAATCGATTCCCGTATATTTCTTGATGGCATCGTTCATGGTCAGGCGTGCGAATGGTTTTCCAAGGTCGATCTCTACGCCGTTGTAGCTGATCTTGGTGCTTCCGCAAACCTTCTCTGCGAGGTAACGGAACATGGACTCGGTCAACTCCATCATGCCTTCGTAGTCTGTGTATGCCTGATACAACTCCATAAGTGTAAACTCAGGGTTGTGACGAGTATCCACACCCTCATTACGGAAAACACGTCCGATCTCGTATACACGCTCAAGTCCGCCAACGATCAGTCTCTTTAAGTAAAGTTCAAGAGAGATACGAAGCTTAACATCCTCGTTCAATGCGTTGTAATGTGTCTCGAACGGTCTTGCTGCCGCACCACCCGCATTTGCAACGAGCATCGGCGTCTCAACTTCCATAAAGTCACGGTCTGCTAAGAAGTTACGGATCTCCTTGATGATCTTGGATCTCTTAATGAATACTTCCTTGCTCTCCTGATTCATGATCAAGTCAATGTATCTCTGACGATATCGCATGTCCGTGTCAGTCAGTCCGTGGAACTTCTCCGGAAGGATCTGTAATGACTTAGAAAGAAGTGTCATCTCCTCTGCGTGGATGGAAATCTCTCCTGTCTTGGTACGGAATGCATAGCCTTTTACGCCCCAGATATCACCGATATCAGATTTCTTGAAGGTTGCATATAAATCTTCGCCGATGGAATCGCGGGCAACATAGATCTGAATGCTTCCCTTAAGGTCCTGAATGTTGGCGAACGAAGCTTTACCCATAACACGCTTGAACATCATGCGTCCTGCGATCGATACCTCGATCGGCGATGCATCCATGATCGCACGTCTTGCTTCATACTCCTGCTTTATAACTTCTCTTGCATCAGCCTCTTCTAAGCCCTCTGTGCTTGGTGCGACTCTTCCAGCAAGAAGCTTCTCCTCGTGTGCGGTATAAACTTCCTTCACATCGGAGGTGTGGTGTGTTACGTCATATTTTGTAATCTGAAATGGATCCTGTCCTGCGGCCTGCAGATTCGCTAACTTCTCGCGGCGAACCTGAAGCAGCTGATTGACATCCTGTTGTCCCTGATTTGCGTTATTATTTCCCGCCATCTTCTATTCCTCTCTTAATCTTCTACTGTTGATCTCTGGATCTCAAGTACCTTGTAAGATAACTCTCCAGCTTCTGTCTCTACGGTAATTGTCTCGCCAACCTTCTTGCCGAGCAACGCACGACCTACCGGTGACTCGTTACTGATCTTGCCTTTTAAGCTGTTGGCCTCTGTCGAACCAACGATCTTGTACTCTAATTCCTCATCGAATTCGCAATCAAGGATCTTTACCTTACATCCGATGCTGATCTTCTCTAAGTCAACCTCTTCCTCAACAACGACTTCTGCATTCTTAAGGATCTTCTCAATCTCCTCAATACGAGCCTCGATATCTCTCTGCTCATCCTTGGCAGCATCGTACTCAGCGTTCTCTGATAAGTCACCCTGCTCGCGGGCTTCCTTAATCTTCTGCGCGATCTCTCTACGCTTTACAACTTTCAGATCCTGTAACTCATCTTCCAGTCTTTTGAGTCCTTCGTAAGTTAAGATATTTTTCTTATCCATTTCCTTTACCCCGCTTTAATATATTTTGAAAAACCTATTTATTGCTATAAATTAACTAAGGTATTATACCCAATGAGCCGTATAATGTCAAGATTTATCAACGTTTCCGGTCATTTCCGTAGTTTTATCCACACGCGTCCTCTTATAACCGCTCTTCCAGATTGTTCATAAGCAATTCTTCCAGTGCTTCAAACGATTCCACATTGTTGATTGCTACGCGAAGACGTGCCGAATTCGGATAACCTGCGGTATACCACGCCGCGTGTTTGCGGATCTCACGAATGCCGATATATTCACCTTTAAATTCGAGCATCATACGCGCATGCCGCAGGATCATCTGTGTGACTTCTTCGAGTGTCGGCTTCGCCAGATGTTCGCCGGTCTCAAAGTAATGCAGGATTTGCCGGAAAATCCATGGATTACCCTGTGCGCCGCGCGCAATCATAAATCCATCGCATCCGGTCTGTGCCTCCATTGCGATCACATCTTCCGCTGTCAGCAAGTCTCCGTTGCCGATCACCGGTATTGAAACCGCTTCTTTTACCTGCCTTATGATATCCCAGTCCGCCCTGCCGGAGTAGAACTGCTCACGCGTCCGCCCATGCACCGCAACTGCTGCCGCACCCGCATCCTCTGCAATCTTGGCCATCTCTACTGCATTGATATGCTCATCGTCAAAGCCTTTTCGGATTTTGACCGTGACCGGCTTGTCGATTGCCTTTACCGTCTGACGGATAATTTCACCTGCAAGCTTCGGATTCTTCATAAGTGCTGAGCCCTCACCGTTGTTCACGATCTTCGGAACCGGGCAGCCCATATTCAGATCCAAGATATCGAACGGGCGATCCTCAATCTGATGCGCAATGTTTGAAATAATTTCCGGATCCGAGCCGAAAAGCTGTAACGACACCGGATTCTCCCGCGGATCAATCTCAAGCAGGCTCTCCGTATTGCGATTCTTATATAGAATGGCCTTGGCACTCACCATCTCCATGCACAGAAGGCCCGCCCCCTGCTCCTTGCATAACAAGCGAAATGGCAGGTCTGTTACGCCTGCCATAGGAGCCAGTATTAAGTTATTCGGCAGCGTCACGCTGCCTATCTTAAGTGGTTTGATCATTGTTATTTTATTTTCCGATTCTGTTTTTTATACACAAGGTGAATGCCTTTTAACGTAAGGTTTGGATCGTAGATATCGATCGTATCCGTTTCGTTCGCGATAATTCTTCCAAGTCCTCCGGTCACAACCGTCTTGACATTGTCGATTCCAACCTCTTTCTTTACCTTGTTGATGATATATTCCGTCTGACCGATCTGTCCGTAGACAATTCCGGCCTGCATGCTCGAGATGGTATCCTTGCCAAGAATACAATCCGGCTTCTTGATCTCGATCGCCGGAAGTTTCGCAGCGTCTTCCGACAAGGCCTTCGCCGAAATGCGGATTCCCGGAGCTGTAATTCCCCCCAGGAAAGCGCCTGACTCATCAACATAATCATACGTTGTCGCCGTACCAAAATCAATGACAAGCACCGGTCCGCCGTATATCTCATAAGCACCGACTGCATCCACGATTCGGTCTGCACCGATCTGCTGCGGGTTCGGTGTCACGATGCGAATTCCTGTCTTGATGCCCGCTTCGACAACAATCGGGCTAATATGAAAATACTTCGCAAAGGCACCATGCAGCGAATGCATCACATTCGGCACAACCGAGCAGATGATCGTATCTTTGATATCCGAAGGTTTGATCTCATTCTGCTCCAAAAGGTTGTAGAGAATCATGCCGTACTCATCGGACGTACGTGGCATCTTGGTCGTGATACGGAAAGTCGCCACAATCTCATCACCTTTAAATACACCACATGTTATATTGGTATTGCCTACATCTATCGTAAGTATCATATATTAATCCTCCTCGTCGAAGCCTTCTCCAAGATATATAATTTTATAGAACATCTCCAATGCCTCGAGTAAGTCTCTCTTCTCATTCTGGTACTGCTTGATCTTGAGCACACTGCCAATCTCGTCGTACAGGAAATCATTCTCCTCGCAGCTTGTCTTAAATTCAAGTGTTCCATCCTCATCAAATACAAGCTCAAGGATTCCGCCCACATCCTCCGTGTAGAGAACACACATAATCTTGAGTTCCTCGCGTATCGACTGCGGAAGCTGATTAAAATTCTCGTTTAAATAAAATTTCTTCTGGTATGCGTTGGACACGCAGAGCGTTACTTCGCCCGGGTTCTTCGCCTCATTAGACATAACCGTATATTCCTCTCACAGAGACCTCTCCGGACGACACGAGCTTGCGTGACTCCCATGTGTCGACGATCAGTTCTCCCTTTTTTGTAATTCCCATTGCCTTTCCCTCAAAAGGCTCCTTCGGATCCAGCACACGCACCTGTCGACCGCGGTTCACGAGCATGGTGTCATACTCTTTCTGCAGTCCTTCCATGTCCTCAGTCTTTAGGTATTCGGCGTACACATCCTCGAATTCCTCGAGAAATGCCTCGATCAGCGATGCACGGTGAATATGCTGTCCACTCTCTAAGAAAAGCGAACTTGCCGTCTCCTTGATCTCTTCCGGAAATTCTTCATTGTGCACGTTGATGCCGATTCCGATCACAATATGGTTGATGTAATCAAACTGTGCGCTCATTTCGGTTAAAATGCCACACACTTTCTTTCCGTTCATCACAATATCGTTCGGCCACTTGATCATCGCCGGCACGCCGGTCACTCTGCGGATGGCACGTGTCGTTGCCATCGCCGCCACAAGGGTGAGCATCGATGCATTGTTCGGATTGATCTCCGGCTTTAACATCAAGGTCATAAAGATGCCTGTTCCCGTCGGCGACTCCCACGAACGGCCTCTGCGCCCCTTGCCTGCGGTCTGCTGGTCCGCAACGACTAAGGTTCCGCTCGGATGCCCATCCTCCGCCAGTTCCTTCGCCTTGGTATTCGTGGAATCAATACTGTCGTAATAATAGAGTTCACATCCTGCCCATTCGGCCGAATGAATACTCTCTAATTCCGTAACATCCATGACATCCGGTGCGGACAGAAGATGATAGCCCTTATTCTGCACCGCTTCGATCTCGTATCCATTCTCTTTCAGCTGGTTGATTGCTTTCCACACTGCCGTCCTGGACACGCCAAATTTATTGCAAAGCTCCTGACCGGACACATAACTGTCCGTCTCACGGAGCATCTTAAGTATTTCTGCTTTCATCGGCTTTTCCTGCTTAACATTTTCTTATCTCATTAAACAAACATCCTGCTTTTGGGCAAAATCTGCGAAATGAGTTCTCGTCCATTAGTCGGATAACGTTGCTTTCATGATTGCCTTAATCGAATGCATACGGTTCTCTGCCTCATCAAAGACTACGGAGCGCGGTCCCTCAAACACTTCGTCCGTCACTTCAAGCTCAGACAGACCGAATTTCTCATATACCTGCTTTCCAATTGTTGTCTTAAGATCATGGAACGCCGGTAAGCAATGCATAAAGATTGCAGTATCTTTTGCATTTTCAAATGCGGCTGCATTTACCTGATAAGGTTTCAGATCATTGATACGCTCAGCCCATACTTCGTCCGGCTCACCCATAGATACCCATACGTCCGTATAGATGACGTCTGCATCCTTGGTTGCTTCTGCCACATTGTCTGTCAATGTGATGCTTGCGCCTGTGCCGGATGCAACATCTACGCAGTAATCCACAAGCTTCTTATCCGGGAAATATTTCGGATTGGTACATGCAACAAAATTCATACCAAGCTTCGCGCAGGTTACCATCAGGGAGTTACCCATGTTATAACGGGCATCGCCCATATATACAAACTTCACGCCCTTGAGATGTCCAAGATGCTCACGGATCGTCAGCATGTCTGCGATCATCTGTGTCGGGTGGAATTCATTCGTCAAGCCATTCCAAACCGGAACACCTGCATATTTTGCAAGTTCCTCTACAATCTCCTGTCCGTATCCACGGTACTCGATTCCGTCAAACATTCTGCCGAGCACACGCGCGGTATCTGCGATGCTCTCTTTCTTCCCGATCTGTGATCCGCTCGGATCCAGATAAGTTACATGCATGCCAAGATCATGTGCCGCTACTTCAAAGGAACAGCGCGTTCTGGTACTCGTTTTCTCAAAGATCAATGCGATGTTCTTGCCAACCAGACTGTCATGCATAATTCCCTGATGCTTCTTCTCCTTAAGCTCAGCGGACAAATCGATCAGATAGTTGATCTCGTCCGGTGTATAATCCATTAACTTCAAAAAATTGCGTCCCTTTAATGTCATTGCGCTTCCTCCTCTTTTCGGAACATCAGCCATGCAAAATTTGCCTTTGGCAAATGGACTGACGCTACATGTCAAGCTTTCTACGAAATCTTGACACAGTTTACAATGAAGATATTTTACTCCATTTGTCAAGTGATTACAACTAAATCTGTGTTTTGTTTCTCAAGTTATCGTGATAATCGCCAAAGCCATATGCAAGCACGATCCTGACTTGTTTCTTCACATAATTCAAAAAAGAGAAAGCTGCCTTTACATGCGTGCATGTTAAAAACAGTTTTCCCTTTCTTATTGCATTTCAAATGTTCACTTCAATTTAGTAGAACACGATCGGTCCGATCACTACACCCGCATGACCACTGGATGCAAGTTTAAAGCTCTTCGCTCCGCCGGTCGGATCGCTCCCGCTTAATGCTGCGCGAGCCGCCTGTCTTGCACTGGAGCTTACACCGCTTGCAAGTCTTGACTCAAGTCTTCCGGATGATGCCGGTCCGAACTGCCCCCTCTGATAGATGACATTGTAGATGGAACTTGGATAGCTTCCGCTGCGAACACGGTTTACTACAACAGCGCCTACCGCTGTCATACACTGCACACCCTGACCACCAGCCTCACACTGAACCAATGCTGCAAGAAGCGTCTCCTCGTCAGCCGATGCCGCAAGTGACGTATTCTGTGTTGTGGAAGTTGTGGTCGTCTGTCCGTTCGATGAAGACGAAGAACTTGAAGCCGTCTGTGCTGCCGCTGCTTTCTTCTCTTCTTCTGCCTTCTGCGCAGCTGCTTCTTCCTCAAGTGTTACCGCTTTACCGGTATCAAGAGAAAGTGTTACATAATCCGCACTCACATAACAGGTATCGGAATCTACCTTGATGGCTACCCATCCGTCCGTCTTGTTTGCTTTCTTGTTCACTTTAAACTTGTCTCCGGTAACAACCGTCTTAACAACACCTGCATCCTCGGCTGGTGATTTGCGGACACGAAGTCCATCGATCGTAACCTTCGCTACAGTATCGCAATGTTTCTTTGCATATGCATATGCTTCCTGACCAAATACGCAATATTCATTCTTTACGTATCCATTCACACTGCCGGATGCAATCTTCGTCCACTCGCTGCCCTGTTTCTTGATCAAAGCGCGGTCTCCCTTGTAAAGCTTTCCGACAATATCAGAATCGGCATCCGCCTTGGCACGAACATAAAGGAAATCCTTTACATCTGCCATCAACTTATCCTGCCACTCCTGTTCCTCTGCGCTAAGAGTTGTTTCTGTCGCATCTGCCGCTTCAACATCAACTGTCTCTATATCAACATCGGTCTCACCTTCTGCAGATGCTGCAACCATGTTTGATGCTTCCTTCTCAACAGAAATCAGGCTATCAAGATAATCCGCAGACTCAACCTCATATTCATTCATTGCTACAGCAAAACCTGCAAGACCATTTTCCTCTAATTGTGTATTCTCTGCTGTCTGCGTATCGCTTACAGCATATACTCCGTTACTGGTAACTGCTGTGATCACCATTGCCAATGCCAGTGCAAGAACTGTGGCACTCTCGATCACTCTCTTACTTATTTGCATTATGAACCTCCGTATCGTATTGTGCGCAACGCTTTGTGTTACTATCCTATGCAGTAAGTATTACGCTTATGTTGCGTTTTTAAACACTTTATTTCAAATGTTACAAGTTTGTTACGTGAGGTATTGTAGCATACAGATATGCATTTGTCAAATTTTTGGCAAAATATGGGTTACCTGCTCCACTTCCCCGTTTATTTCGAGTTAAATTTGGGAGTGTCTCACACGGTCATTAAAATATGCGAAATAAGATGTTACATTTTTCATCTCTTTATGTAATTTTTCTTTATGGCAACAGCTTCTCTTACGGAAAAATTTCCTGCAAAACCGTTGATATTATCCGGTTTTCTTCCTCGTCGCGCTTTGCTCTTACGGTTGCGTCAGTATCCGATTCCGGAGTCTCATCCTCATCATTTTCCAACACATAATCCAGGTAATTTTTTACCTGTTCACAAGTCTTGTCCATCTCCTTTTTCATCCTTCGGACACGCATCGCTGTCACAAGTAGAATTACCAGCATAAGAACCTGCCCAAAAGCAAATCCCATCGTCACAAGCAAGTTCTGATATTCCACCATCCAAAGCCATATTTCTCTCATAAATTCTGCCATCCTTTCATATGATATAAAGGTTACTTTCAACCATCTTTCTTCTATATTATAGTAAAACCTGACAGGCTTCGGAATATCCTTTCGGTCGCAAGTTTCGACAGGCTTCGCTCTGTCTTCCACCCGCGTACATATAAGTGCTTATGTGCCGCATTTTGCGGACACGGCTTGACATTTACACGCGAAAGTATAATATGGGTAGAGAGTCGCACAAATCACGTCTGCATTTTTCACACAGACTTATGTTTATCCGGTGCACTTTCACAAAAATTATTTTGATCACACAAAACAAACGGAGGATATCGATCCCATGGAAAAAAGCAAAAAAATCGTGATGACCGGAGGCGGTACTGCTGGTCACGTAACACCTAATATTGCATTAATGCCAGCATTACAACAGGCCGGTTATGAAATTACATACATCGGTTCCTACAACGGAATGGAAAAAGAACTGATCGAAGCGCAGAACATTCCATACATCGGAATCTCTTCTGGTAAGCTTCGACGCTACTTTGACTGGAAAAACTTTTCGGACCCATTCAAGGTATTAAAAGGATATGGTCAGGCAATTTCTTTATTAAAGAAGATCAAACCGGATGTCGTATTTTCCAAAGGCGGATTTGTTTCTGTACCGGTTGTTCTCGCCGCTAAACATTGCCATATTCCGGCAATCATTCATGAATCAGACATTACACCGGGTCTTGCCAACCGCATCGCAATCCGAGGTGCCAAGAAAGTCTGCTGCAATTTCCCGGAAACCATGAAATATCTGCCTTCCGACAAGGCAATCCTGACAGGATCTCCGATCCGCCGCGAGCTTTTCTCCGGCGATGCCGATGCCGCAGTCCGTTACTGCGGATTCCCGGATCGCAATAAGCCGGTACTTCTTATCGTTGGTGGCAGCTCAGGTTCCAAAGTAATCAACGATGCTGTACGCAAGGTTCTTCCAGAATTATTGGAGAAATTCTACATCATTCATTTATGCGGCAAGGGAAATCTTGATGAACATCTGAAGGGACTGATTGGCTATGCACAGTTTGAATACGCCAGTGCAGAACTGACAGATATGTTTGCTCTTGCAGATATGGCGATCTCCCGTGCCGGAGCAAATGCAATCTGCGAGTTACTCGCACTGCACAAACCGAATATTCTGATTCCGCTCTCTGCTGCTGCAAGCCGTGGCGATCAGATTTTAAATGCAAAATCCTTCGAAAAACAGGGATTCTCCTATGTCCTTGAAGAAGAGCAGCTGACGGAACAGACGCTTCTTTCTGCAGTGGATGAAGTATTCAATAATCGTGACAAATATGTGAAAGCTATGGCCGAAAGCGGTCAGATGGACTCGATTGGAACAATTGTAAAACTGATCGAGAGTCAGACAAAATAAAGCAGATGTATAAGTTGGGGAATGCGTTTTTCGCATTCCCCTTTCTTGTCTACATTTTCATCTTATCGCAAATTTCTTTGAACTCATCATCAGAAAGTGTCAAATGTGTGTGCTCTGGAAGTGCCGGATCCGATGCATATCTTGGAATCAGATGCATATGGAAGTGGAAAACAGTCTGTCCTGCAACCTCCCCATTATTCTGAACCAGATTATATCCATCACATCCAAGAACTTCTGTCTCATGCTTGATCACTTTCTTGGCGAGTTTCGCTGCTTTACCAAGAATTTCTTCATCAATCTCATAAATGTTTGCGTAATGCTGCTTTGGCAGAATCAAGGCATGTCCCTTCGACTCCGGTGCTGCATCCAGAATCACTCGGAAATCCTCGTCCTCAAATACTGTATTCGTTGGGATATCTCCATTTGCCAGTTTACAGAAAATACAATTGTCGTCTCTCATTTTATCTTACCTCCTTAAAATACAAATACCTGATCCAGCATGCGAAGTGTTTTAAAATTACCTTTTGCCGTCATCTCTCCGGTCATAAATGCCCGCTGAAACGTCATACGGCCATCTATAATGGACTGCATTACTTCATTGCTCATCTTTGCAACCACATCCGCGTCCTCTTCCGTTCCGGAATGGATCTCCAGATTCTTATGATCTACCGATACATACAACGGCTTACGGGTTCCTTCTATAATAAATGAATAAGTTGCCTGGAAATCATCCACTGGGATAAAATGACTTTTCAACTCTTTCGCAAACGGAATTTCATCCTGACTTTGTGCCTGTCCAAGCATATCCTTGAACATAGAGGCTAATTCCTCAATATCCTCTTTCTGCTGCTTTACATATGTATCATCTGATACATACTTGGAAAGCTGCTCACTCTCCTGTGGTGTCAGATTCAATTGCTGCGTACGAAGCACACTGCGTTTGACCGCCTGATTACTTGTCGGAAGACTCTTGATCTTCTGCGAAATTGTGCGATACAGATTTTCCGCCTTCTTCTCAATGATCAGATTGTATTCCTGGCTCATCTGGAACGTTGCAAGATCTTCCACGTATCCACATAATCCTGCACATGGCGGACCTCCTAAGATTTCCCATGCATTGGACAGCGTCAGCTCTCCCTCTCTCTCCCCGTATGTCGTCGACATCACGATCGGCTGCATATAAGTTGTGCTGATCTTCTCCTTATCGCCGTATAACCAGCAGGCATCCAGGAACTGCTGCATATATCCACCAATTCCGAGCCATTCCACAGTCGTTGCAAGAATAATTCCGTCTGCATCTTTAAATGTCTGTGGCAATGTCGCAATCTCATTCTTATGTTCATATATATTGTAACGCTCAATGGATACACGAAGTTCGCGCAACACATCCTCAATCCGGCTTAATACATAAAGTGTCGGATCATCCAGCAGGCCTCTTCCGCCATAGTATATATTGATCTTCATCTGTCATTCTCCTTACCCATCAACTATTAATTAGTATAGGGATTTTCATCCTCAAAATCAACATATTTAGTCTTTTCCCCAGAGTTTATCTTCTTTCGATAAAGAAGAATTCCCATCAGGAATCCCATGATCAGACCTCCGATATGCCCCCAGTTATCAACGCCTCCGCTACTGATTCCATAATAGAGGCTGATCACGATCATAAACAGAAGTCCTTTACCTGTCAATGTCTCATATCTTCCCTTATGTAATATCACAATCCAAAGCAACGCTCCAATAATGCCAAAGATTGCGCCGGACGCCCCTGCTGCAACCGCATAATCCCCACTGTGCAGCATCTGTAAATAGGACAATGTGCTTCCTCCGATTCCCGCAATCAGATATAAAAGTAGATACTTTACATGCCCGAGTGCCCCCTCAAGAATAATTCCGGCACAAATCAAGATCAGCATATTATTCAATATATGATCAAATCCAAAATGCATAAAGGTGGCTGTCAGGAGTCTCCAATATTCACCTTTTCCCTGAATATACGGTGCCCATACCGCACCCACACTTGCCATAAACTCCGAACTCTCAGTATCTCCCATAATCTCAAGAATCACAAACACAATACAATTAATCGCCACTAATATATATGTAATGTATGCCTCATTTACCCATTTCTTTTTCATAAGAGTCACCGCCCTTCTTAGGCGATATTATAGCATAGTTTCCTAACAGAATCGATATCGAATATCTGCGAACTGAACAATATCATTATATGCCAGCTTTCTCTGTTCCTTGTATACAAGAAGCTCCTCATTGACAAATGTACCATTTGTTGAATTTAAATCTTCTATATAAAAACCGTCCTCTTCTTTATGAATTCGCGCATGAAACTGACTGATTGTTTCCCGATTAATGCTAATATCTGCTTCTTTTCCATATCCGATCCGAATGGAGTCATCTTTAAGCATAATATCTGCAAATCCTTCATTCCCCATATAGCGCAGTTCACCTCTCGGTTGTCCGTTAAAACTGGTCAGGCACACGGTCGGATGAATCTCCGGTACTGGTTCCGGCTCCATCTCTTCTTCAAGGTCTGGATAAACAACCTCCGATTCGCGTTTCTTACTACGCTTTTCTTCCACAAGCTTTGTATTATTAATACTCTGCGTATGCTCCGATTCCTGCAGAATTCCCCACGCAACAAGTTTTGCTTTCATTGCCTGCCAAACACTTGTGCCATTTTGCGTTTTATGCACACAATCGGTTCTGATTCCTTTTTTAAAAACTATTTTCGCTTTTTGAGCTCCTTGATTTTTTATGGTCTTTTCATGCATTTCCGACAAACGCAGCTCTGCATCCTCATATCGATCTACCTCACCATTCAAATTTGCATGGTTATTTTTTCCCATCGATTGTTTTCCGTTCTCGCTCACAAACGAACGATTCCATTCCTCATCCTGCTTTAATCCACTCTTCTCGCGAAAAAGCAGGCTTCGAATATCCGTAATCTGATAACCTTCTTCTAAAGTATGTTCATAGATCTGGTACACTGCACGAACAGCTTCCGCATCCTTATGATCAACTTTCTTCATCAGATATTCCATCAGCATCTGAAATTCCTGCTCAACCTTCTGCGTTCCTCCCGGATATATCGTAAAAACAAATTCCCGACTCGCATTGTTCACAAACACAAGCTCCGGATCAAGCATCAGACAATCTGTGCGTATTAAGCTCCATTCCATACGTTCCAATAAGCTACAGACACTGATAATCAATTGCTCTACAAATTCCATGCGTATTTCTTTCACTCTACAATAGGTATCCAAGGACTGCTTTCCAGAAATGTTATACCAATACTGTCCTCCGCCATTCACATAAGCCTTCTCAACAGGCAAAATGCCCGGCAATTTTCGACGTAGCAGAAAGCGCTCATCCACACCAGCCTCTACTGGTGCCGCAATCCTCATAAAGCAGCCTGTTACATTTCTCTCATATACAATTTCCCGATTAATCATCACCTATCTCCTTTAAAGTCTGATACCGATAGAATTCCTTTACTTCCCACATAGCACAAACCTTCTCTTGCTCCTTCTGTAACCGAATTTCTTCATAACAACTGATTCCCATGCGCATTGCAATTACCATAGCACCGATCAGGATAGGTACCATAAACGATGCTTCTACTGTATAACTTGCCTTCTGGCTCCCTGTCAGCCATTGAACCAGACAATTTCGCATCATATTATGCATTTTCTTCCCGCATTCATCGTAATCTTTATTCATGTTCCTCCCTGCCGGATTCCTAAAATCCTAAACGATTTTCTTCACACGCTTAAACACAAAACAGCCATACCATCCGTCCAAGAAACACAAATGGAATGAATGGCAATTCATATTTTTTTGATTTCTTTGCTACTGTCATTAAAAAAAGTGAAACAATTCCGACCAATATCAATGCAAACATACACACATTGATCAACTCTGTTACATTACAATACAAACCCATAATGAAAATCAGGAATGCGTCCCCAAAACCGATCTGTTCCCCTGTAACCCATGCCACCAAAAAGCATACGATACCAGGCACTAACCGAAACAGGTACTGTGCCCCATCGATATCTCCTGCCACGATTGCGATCACAATTCCCGCCATCCCCAATCCTATCAGCCATATCCTACGAATTTCTTTCCTTCGAATATCTTCTATACTCATAATAGTTAACCCGACAACTAATACAATCTCTTTTATAATCATCCACATTTCGAACATGGACCTTTACCCCCTACTTCCGATATCGGAATCAGATACACCGTTCTCTTCAATCCACTGCACGAGAGACTCGTATGATACACTTCTCCATAATCCGTAATATACACCTGCCCTTTCTTTTTATTTTTTGCCGCGCATTGGCTACACGCATAGTATTTATGTTCGTTTTTATTCCGCAAAGCACCAATTTCTACATATTCTACTGCTCGGATAGACAAATCCAAATATCGACAATTTCGACTGCGATGATACACGGTTCCATGCTCTGTCACATACACATAATCCGTTTCCGTCCACGCTTCACGATCCCCCGTCCACTTGCGATTCACACTACTTTGTGTCATATGCACACCTTTTATTTTAAAAATAGTGATCGGAAGCTTAATATAGTAATCTGCTCTAAGCGTAATCTCTGGTCCTTCGAAATCTGATAAAAGAAGGGATACTCCACCAGAACTCTCTGATACATAATGTCTATATTCTTTATGCTGCTGCAATTCTTTACGGAATTGCATTTCAGCAGACGCAAAAAGTGCCGCAGACGAATCCCCTATACTTGCCTGTGCTGCGGTCTGCCGACTTGCATATACTAAAGCTTCCTGCACTTGCGTCTGAACTTGAAGAACACGAAAGAAAAACAGTATGGAAACCATAAAAGCCGTGACAAGCGGCAACACCACCGCCATCTCTAGTGTATATGAGCCCTTACTACGGATGTGCAAAAATGCCTTTTTGCAACAGTTTGTTTTTCGATACTTCGGGAGAGATTTGTCTTGGTTGAAATAAATTAACCGACTGCAAAAAGACATTTTCACACATCCTCCTTTCCTCTAAAATAACTGTAATGTGCACATTCAATGAGCCGATATACATCCTTGGCATCCGTTACCATAGGGACAAACATCATAAAAATCGGCTTCCACTCATAAGTTTCCTGTATCTCCATCTCACAGACAGCATGATCCATTCGAAATGATTGATACCCCTCTATTGTACGAACCGTTGCCTCTTCCACGTCCATTGCTCGCATTGCCATAGTTTTTCCACTCTCAAATAATAACAAAGAGGTAATATACTGTTTATAGTCCAATCCTCCTGCATCACATGACTTCGCCTTACTCCATCCAGATAGTAACGTAGGGAAATTGTCAATCGTTGATGTCCAGGTTGCCTCACTTTTAATTAAAGATATTTTGTCCCCATCCAACAATGCCCGAATATCCAACACACTTTCCACATAAGCCCATGCTGCCAATATTCCATATTTCACTGCTTCAATAATAGCAGGATTCACAGAAGCTCCTGCCATCGCAATAGCTAGAGCTTCTGCCTCCGCCAGCTTGTCCGGCATCGACACAATACTTGCCATATTCAGGCCTTCCCGAATCAGCAGTAAACGATCTACCGTCACACGTAGATTGTCCACATCATTGTCCTTTCCACCAACCAAATACTCCATCTCATATTGCAACGCATGGTTTGAAAGCGATTCCGTATAGGATGACATATAATTACATATATATTGTGTGAAAAGAGTCTTATCGTACCAGTCTTCTTCCTTTGGAATGGCTGCATTTCCCTGTGCAAGTGTCCTTTTTGAAACACACATCTCAGATTGAATCACCGCCCCGGACAAATGTGCCCTCTCCGGTAAAACCATTCCCAGAATTCCTTTTTTCTGCGCCTCTGTCACCGTTGTAAGTGGATTGTCTTCTTGTGATTTTTTACTACCGGAGCTATCTTCTTGATAAACTTTTTTTGTCTGTTCACTTGTTGCAGCCTGCACCCTAACCCTTTGACCTGTACCTTTAAAATTCCGTCGCTGCACACTTTGTTCTGATGGTTTCGTTCCCTCACTTTTTGCTTCTTCTAACGCATCTAATGCGCCACTAATCTTATCGCTTCCATCACCATATTGATCCTGCGATTCCTTTATACTCTCATAATTATTATAAATACCTTTGGCCAACTCATATGCCAAATTTTCCTTCATATAAGCACTGACCGCCTGCTCAAATACAGTCCCCCTACCATCCGTCATAAGAAGATACGAACAGATATCAACGTCATTCACATTCGCCCGAAGCAGATTCGTTCCCTCTGAGAGTAAATCTTTTTCTCTTAATCCTCCTAGATTAGCAAGAGAGAGTTTCCGCATCTGAGCCGCCCGATTATTAAACGATAACTCGCCATTCATATTGTCAGTTGTCATTCCAAGAATATGATATTCTTCCCATAGCGGACTGCAATAATCTGCAAATACCGATTCAAGTACAGATTCCGTATTCATTTGACTTGCTTTATGAAGTTCCAACCATCTGGCACCTTCAATTAATGTAAACAACAGCTGAGCAACCAACATTATAGAAAGCGCAGCAAAAACGGTGATACTTCCACGATATCTTCTCTGCTTCACTTCTTACAATCATACCTTTCTAGATTCACTCTGAATCTTGTCAAATATATCGTTCACAGTAGATGTCAAGCGGTTCTTAAAAATCAAAACAAGTGCAATCAGTACCACCACGATCAACACCATTTCCACAACTCCAACACCATCTTCATCCAACAAAAAGTTTTTAAATCCTAACATAATTTTTCCTCCTTATATTGCAAATGACTGCATTGCCGGAACCATAATAATTGCAATCACAATTCCAAGCATCATGATCAGCGGAAGCAGCATCTTCGTTCCAGTCTCTTCTCCCAGTTTTCTTGCAAGCGCCTTGCGCTCCTCCAAAGCAACTGCAGCTTCCTGCCCCAATAACTCACAAATTCCCCGGCTTCCGGTCCTCAAATTCTGAATCAGTATACGAATCAACCGGTTATAACAGTTTAATCCGATTCTCTCGCCAAATTTCTGATATGCGAGGCGTTCACTTTCCCCATCCTCGATCTCATGATTTGTTATTAGCAGTTCTTCATACAGATACCTTTCCTTTGTCTGGTTTTTCTGCCTCTTATCAAAGTATCTCGCGGAAATTCGATTCAATGATTGTTTCAACGACATCCCGGATCCCAGTAAAATCAATAATTTATTGACAAATTCAGCATAATCCAGGTGCATCTGATCCTGCCGCTCCTTTTCCTTTGTCTTCTTCTTTTCCTGTTCCACAAAATAAAGCAAAACCACAATAACAATTTCAAAGAACAACACTTTAACCAAAAAATGCTGCTTAGGTTCCTCCCACTTAAGCGAGACCCCATCCACCTTTTGTGGCAATTGAAAATAAGTCTCTCCCTGTCTGTTTCCCTCCGCAGTAACCGCACTCTCAATATCATTCAAAAGCTGCTCCTCTTTGGTAAACTCCGGTGGCACTATCATAAAAGAAAAAACATATTCCTGCTCATACGTTCCGCAAGTAAGTAATACTGTTGCCTGCACGATCGCATTATCCTTCAAATTATTTTCACGAAGCTTTCCATCGATATCGATGTATTGATAACTGTCAAAGGTCCATTCCGCCGAAACCATCCGATCTACATACCGGTTTTCCATTCTCACCGCATGGCTGACATGCTCCGCACAATCTCCCTGCTCAAAGAATCTCTCATCAATCTCCTGCCTTGCCTTTTCAAAATATTGCTCCGCCTCCGTTTGTGTAACAACCTGTGCCGGAATCTCAACTTTGTAATGATATCCATCAAAAAAATCCTCTGCCTCCAGTTGTAATTCCAGACTCTGTCCCCGCTCACCGGGACTCGCACGGATTACCCGATTGTTTTCATCTACGCTGTGCTCTGTCGCTTCCACGTATACCGCCAATACTATGAACAACACACAGATGATCCCAATTTGAACAAGCTTTTTCTTGTTTTGTAACATTCTCCTCTTCCTTTCACATCTGAATATCCAATATCTTATCAGCTAAAAGTATCGTCACTCCATACGTGCCAAGGCATCCGGTCATAAAACATATTCCGAATAAATTCCCATATAAAGGTGATAGAAAATCTCCCGATGTAAGCTTCAAATACGCTAATATGAATATAGGAATCACATTCATAACACGTTGTTCCAATTTTCGGGATGCTATAAGCACCTGAATCTCTCGCTCCGTGTCATGACGCGCCCGCATATGTTCCGATGTCTCCTCAATAATAGCTGCAAAATTGCCCCCACTTCTTTTCGCAAATGCAAACACTTCCGCAAAACTCATAATATCTGCATTGCCTGACCGGTCAGCAAATTGATCCAACAATTTTTCAATCGGTATATTCAACGCTACTGCTCTGTTAATCTCCTCAAGTTCCCTCAGCAGAATAGCATTCTTTCCATATAGATTTTCAACTTCACGGGCTGCTTCTCTCCATGCATTCTCCATCGAATAACCAGCAAGAAGCGAAGCACTTACCGTGCGAAGCGCATCCAAAAACTGTGTTGCAATCTGCTCCTGCCGCGCAGCCTGTCTCTCCCTGATTGTTCTCTTTCGTATTAAAATATAAAGAATCGGTGTCAGGATAAGTCCCATCCAATGCTGATAAAATAAATAGGCAATCACAACGGAAAATCCTGCTGCTTTTGCAAAGCAGACTACTTTCTCCTGCATACACAAGCGATAAAATCTGTAATCCATTCTGCCTGTCTCTCCTTCCTATCTTCCTGGAATAGCCGATACTGGCAGCCTTACATCATCCTGCATATGCACCCGATCATCTACACAATATTGTTTTCCCGCCATCTTAAGTTTTCCTATATGCTTCAGACTGCCAACACTACATAACTTCCAATCACCCTCACATTCCTTTAACTGATAAAGTGGTGAAAGCATAATCTCTCCATCGCGGATACCATCCAGCTCCACAATCTCAAGAACGCGTCTGCTTTTATCCGGAAGCCTTCCAAGATGCACAATTACGTCAATCCCTGACGCAATCTGCTGCCGGATCGCACTAAGAGGCAAATCCATTCCCATCAGTACCATCATTTCCAGTCTTCCCAATATGTCTCTGCTGGAATTGCCATGCGCTGTACTGAGTCCGCCATCATGCCCGGTATTCAAAGCCTGAAGCATATCAAAAGCTTCAGCCCCACGACACTCGCCAACCACGATCCGGTCTGGTCTCATACGAAGAGCCGATCGGATCAGATCACGAATCGTAATTGCTGCAACTCCCTCCATATTGGAATTCCTTGTCTCAAGGCGCACCAGATTGCGTACTCCCTGTATCTGTAATTCCGCAGAATCTTCAATTGTAATCACTCGCTCATCCTCGGGAATATATTGCGATAATGCATTAAGAAATGTTGTTTTTCCGGAACTCGTTCCACCGGAGACCAGGATGCTGTACCTTGCATGAACCAAAGTTTCTAGCAGTTCTGCCGCCTCCATACTGATCGCGCCTCTGCGGATCAGTTCCTCCATACGAAACGGTTTCTCCGGAAACTTTCGTATTGTGATTGCAGCTCCATCAATTGCAATCGGTGAAAGTACAATATTGACACGGGAGCCATCCATCAATCGTGTATCCACAATCGGTGTCGATTGGTTTACTACACGATTATGTCGTCCGACAATCTGCTGGATTACATCCTGCATCTTCTCTTCACTTTCAAACGACTCGCCCCACTCACATACCTGCCCATCCTTCTCATAAAAAATGTGTTTCGGTCCATTCACCATGATCTCTGTCACCTGTGAATCATCGATCAGTTCCTGCAAGGCATCCAGTTTTCGCAGAGAATTAAACACTTTTTGCTCAATTCTCACACGCTCCCTGACGGAAAACTTCTTTGCACGCATACAGCGGCAAGTCTCTTCTCCGATCAGTTCCTCAATTTCCTCATCGGACATATCCCTTGAGAGATCCATCCTTTCAAGAACACGTGCACGGATCTCATTTGTATAATTAAGATCCAACTGCCATCACCCCCGGCATCATCCTGCGCAGACTGTCTCCAAGTTCATTCCACTTCCACTGCTCAACCAGACGCTCACACGAAATCATTGGTACTGCAACGCGCGGAATCTCCACACGGCGAATATGTTCCTGCGGATCCACATTCATATGTTTCTGCAGCTCTGTAACAAATTCTTTCTCTCTCCACTGCCCCAGACCTCCACGGCTTTTCATAAGAAAAATACTATCACATCCGGCAAGCGTCTCAAAGAACCCCACAAATCGCGATCCCATATTCATGATAATCGTTGTATACCCCATATCCTGCATAAGCATCTGCTGAAGTCTACGATAACTTTCGGCCTGTGCCTCACACAGACATTCCGTGTTACAGACACAACATGCAACGTCAATATTATCCAAATGTGCAATACACCCCATCATCCTTGCTCTTGAATATTTTCCACTTTCCGCCATCACAAGTAATTCTTCAAGCCCAGCTTCCTGGTCTTCTCCTAACAATTGTGACAAACCACTATTTTCCTGCAGATCCAAAAGAAGCACCTTCTCATGTTCACTCATAATGGACGCAAGCGTTACCGCAAACGGCATCTGATACTCATTCTCAGCCAGTGCATAGACTGCAAACGCCTGAAGTTTCTGCCCGATTCTTCCATTCCGCCGGACATCCTGTATTTCCTCTCCGACGTGCCGGAGTATCTCATCCACAATCTTGTTTACTTCCTGATATTTATCCACAAAAAATACCTCTCCTTCCCGTGATTCTTCCTCCTCTTCCCTATCGCAGAGTACAATGATGGGCAGCTTATGCAGCATGTTCTCATACGCATCTCTCCATCCGGATAATAGCATACCATCTAGTCCAGCACATGCATGTACCGCCGCCTGTTCCTCTGTAAACAAATGCAACTCCAGTCTGTCCTGATAATGCTTCATCAGACAGCTGGTAAAACGTTCCCCATACTCCTGATCTTCCAAATACAGACCTAATCGAATCTTTCTCATAAAACCTCCTTTTCTCCTTGAATACATGCCTTTTTTACCCCAATAACATGGCATTCTTTTCATGTTCTTATCATCTACGGATGCTTCATTTTCACAACACCTGTACTGCCACTGCTGCAATGTAACCAATCAGTATCGCCACAGAAAAATGCATGAGATTTCGGTGCTCCGCCCACTCTTTATGGTACGACACAATCCCCTCCTGCCGGAGGCAGCGAAAGTAAGTGCCTGCCCGAAGCAGACTTCCACAAAAGTTGCGGTTATATAACATTTTGCATACCGCAATAACAGCTGCCGCTACAAAAGAAAAGAACATACAGCTTATCAACAATCTGAAATTTGTAAATCCTCCGATAATGGAAAATAGTTTGATGTCTCCCGCCCCAAGTACTCCCAGGAGATATAACAGATATAACACGATAACCGGAAATGATAAATTCGCCAGTACATATATGACTTGCTTAGGGCCTCCCGTTGTAAGGCCGAATGCCAGCGAAAATAGAATACCCATGAGTATCAGCCGGTTACTGATCTTCATGTACATAAAGTCCTGAACCACCGCCGCTGCTAAAATTACGAGCAGTGTACGTGCAGCTAATTCCTGCACCACATTCAATTGCATCACCTCTTTTGTTGTAAGCCGTATTATAGCAAACGTCATTTTCAATTGTCAATAATGCGATTTGTTCAAAAAAATTCTGTAAATTTTGTATATCTTTTCCAAATTTTGCTTATACTTGTAAAAAGAATTTTTTTGAAAGCAGGTGATCTTATGAAGATTTTTAAGACCGCAGAACCTGCTGAAGATGGTTATTCTACGCTCGTTGATCATCTGCAGCAGACGTCCGTCGAACTAAAGAATGTGTATAACAATTTAGAAAATGTTGTGGAACCGGATCTCATCGATTATTACATTTATGAGGCCAAGGCTGTCCAGATGCGTTATAAATTTCTGCTTGGATGTGTCAAAAAATTAGAGGATTCTTACACCAAGAATCCTCTCTGATTATCATAATTCATATCATTTTCATTCAGCTGATTTCTACCATACGTCATACCTGCGTAGATCTGCTGGGTATTGCTCATGATCGGCGCACTCGTATCGCTTTTTGCTGCTTCTGCAAACGAATGGTACAGGCGCCGCATGATCTTCTCGGCTTCCTCAAGCCCATCCAGACGGTTCTCATATAAAACGCGCGCCAGTTCATTCTTGCAAAACATATAAAGTGAATAGAGATTGTTTGAAATCTCATATGCGAAATTCAGACTTCCGATCAATTCGTCCAGCACCTTCTGTGCCTTGCGGATGGAAGCCTTCATCTCATCATGATTACCGAATTCATACGCTTTGCGGGCATCGTGCATATAAGCAAATCCGATCTCATAGATAATGACGATCATTCCACCCGAATTACACTGACTTAAGCGACGGGTAAAGTCCTGCTTTAACGAATTATCCATGCTTTATCCCTCCTACTGCAGCAGCGAAAGTACTTTTTCCGGGAGATCATTTGCCTGTGCAAGTACGGAAACCGTTGCCTGTTCGAGCACATTCTGCTGTGTATATTCGGTCATCTCCTCCGCCATATCTGTATCAAGAATACCGGAATAAGCATTCGTCATATCCTCATGCGTTTCTGCCAGACTGTTGGATGCATACTCAAGGCGATTGGTAAATGCTCCGATTCGCGAACGTACCTCGTTTAATTTTGTAATTGCTTCATCCAGTCGGTTCATCGCATCTTCCGGACCTCCGACAACCGTTACATCTACTTTGTCAAGGTACAGACTCTCTGATGAGACCTCCGGAATTCGTACATCCATATCCTGATACTGGTTCGCACCAATCTGGATTGACATCGCACCTATGTCTGTGACTTCAATTTTCACATCCTCTTCCGTATTATTTTTCAACATAAAATCCATGGAAAAGCCACCGACATCCGTAATCTTGATTCGTGCACCGTCTCCATTTACCGTTGCTGTCTTTGAAAAACCATCATCACTTACATTCAAAGTGATTTTAGCCTCTGCACCTTTCTTCGCAATAATGAGATCATCACTATCCTCTGCCTGCTTTACATCCGGATCTGCATCCACGCCAAGATCTGCTGCGAGCGCTTTGCTGAACGTCAGCACCAGCTCCTGTCTGGAACCATACTCCTTCGTTGCAATATTATAACCTCCATTCGTACGGGTAGCCACGCACCCAGCCTGTTCCGCGGTTGTACGAAGCTGTTCGTAAAAATCCTCCTCGTCCATATCCGTAGCATATTTAATACCAATTCCGTTAATGTAGAGTTCACCATCTGTTGCACCGCTTGGCGCCGGAATCGTATATTCCGCAGCTTTCGCCGCTGTATCCACAGTAAGTTCATACGTTCCCGGAAGGACATGATCCGAAATATCCATGCGCTCCGTCTGCTTGGAGTACACGCGCACATCGGAGGAGCCATCTAAAAGCGTCTTTGTATTATACTCTGTGTCCGCAGAAATACGATCAACTTCCTCTGTCAGTTTGTCGATCTCATCCTGCATACTCTTGCGATCACTGTAGGAATTGGTTCCATTTGCAGCCTGCACACTCAGTTCGCGGATTCTCTGTAAAATACTGCTTACCTCGTTCAATGCGCCATCTGCAATGCGCAAAACAGATTCTCCATCCGACGCATTGGATTCCGCCTGATCGAGTGCATCAATCTGTGCTTTCATCTTGTTGGAGATCGCCATCCCCGCCGGATTATCACCCGCACGGTTGATCTTGTAACCGCTTGACAGACGCTCCATAGACTTACTCAGCTTATTTTCTGTACGAAGTAACTGCTTATTTGTGATTACAGCAGACATATTTCGATTAATTTTCATATTGTTCCCTTTCACTGGGTTGTGCGTCCGTGCACCCGGATTTGACCATCCCTGTCAACTCATCTGCATAATATATCGTCCGGATTTTGTATTTTTTTAACCACAAGCGATGTATAATTTGCATTTGCAGGGAAATCGTATTATAATAGCACCATTAAAAACATTGCAAAGGAGGATTTTTCCAATGGCAAAAGTAACTAAGGATACTATGATCGGCGAGCTTCTTCAGATTGATGCTGATATCGCACCGATGCTTTTAAATATTGGTATGCACTGTCTCGGATGCCCATCTTCCCAGATGGAGACAATCGGCGAGGCCGCTATGGTTCACGGAATCGAGCCGGATGACCTGGTAAATGATATCAATGATTTCTTAGAGCATGATTTAGCTTAAGATGCAACGAAAAACGGCTGTCCCCTCAGATGAATCTCATCTATGGGGCAGCCGTTTTCTATGATCCAAAAACTATAACGCTGCAAGAACCTGCAACGCATTCGGACCTGTAATCCGCTTTCCATGTTCTGTAAAATACGCCTCTGTTGCAGCACTGTAATGCCGCTGACTCGCATATTCGCATATGATATTGCACACTTTATTAAACTGTTCCGGGGTATGATCATCCTTGTGAATAATCAGAAAAAAGCGATTTTTCTGTACATTCTTGTATAGATCATTGTGTCCGCTGTAATAGCCATCCAATACATGAGCAAGACGCTCCACCTGCTCCATATTCTCAAACTCAAACATCTTCGCCAGATCTACCGGCACTTCCGGAATCGTTGTCTTCTCCTCGGTCTCCGGTAAAGTTTCTTTCACTTTCTGTGCTTCCTGACTCTCACGAATCTTATTGAAAAGTCCAATGATATCATCTGCACCTTTGATCTGTGGAATATTCTGCGCAGTTCCTGCACCCTGGAACAATTCTTCCTCATCCGCATCCGAGAATTGGGAAAATCTGGTATCCAGTTCATCCGGATATTCAACTTTGGTAATCAAAAGAATTAATGATTCGGAAGACAACGGGATTGCTTCCACCATCAACGGTATATCATTTGCCTCAAAGCCAAATTCATAATTGGCCTGTTCTATCATATCATGGAAAAGTCCTTTGGCTTTCTCAGATCCGTACGCAAGCTCACGTAAATTGATCTGTCGGTCCGCCAAATCCTGTTTCGTCAATGTGCAGCGGATCTGATTTTCGTTTACTTTTTCAATTTTCATACAATCACATCCTTACCTTGAAAATCTCTTGTAAATCGTACACTTATTATAATCAAACACCCTCTCCTTGTAAAGTTTACGCTCATTAAAAATTTATAAACTTCATCTACACCTATTAAAATTTTAAAAAAGGTCTTGCATTTTAAAAATGAGTGTGCTATAAGTTTATGCATGAGATGCGACTCCGACACAAAGGAGCGTATGAAAGACAATAATAATTTTATCTTGTCTGGCAGATATGAGATTTTAAAACCACTCGGTTGCGGTAGCAATGGAACCGTTTATCTCGCCAGATATCAATCTTTAGGGATTGATCGTGCTGTTAAGGTATTCCCCAAGTCCGATGCACAATCTCCCTTCGCAGTATCAGAAGCACAAATTTTAAAAGCAGTTCAGCATCCTGGTATCCCCACGATTTATGATTTTGAAGAAGATGAATCTTTTTACTATTTGGTGGAAGAATATATTCAGGGTGACTCATTAGAACAGTTTCTGCTTCGTCAACCGTTAATTTCCAGAGCTTTATTTTATCAATTTTGTGAACAACTATGTGATATTTTTGCGTATCTGCATTCACTATCACCCAGCCCGATCCTCTATCAGGATCTCAAGCCTGAGCATATTATAGTATGTGGATTACAGATTAAATTAATCGATTTTAGCGTTGCTTCATTTATTACCAACTCTGGAAATGACTTCAATCATTTCGGGAATGCAGAGTTTTCTGCACCGGAGCTGACACATCAGGCGCCGCCGACACTTGCTGCCGATATCTACAGTATCGGACGCATCATTCGTCTACTGCTGCCACATGTCGATGCATCCATCGCCCGAAATATCCTACCGATTATCCAAAAAACCCAAAATGCAGATCCGAGTGACCGTTATCAGACGGTCCGGCAATTAAGTACTGCCTTAGCGGATACAAATGATAATACGGAGGAGTCGCATCTCAGACTGACAGTTGCGGTCATCGGCAGCCACTCCGGCTGCGGATGCACACATGTAGCAATATCGCTTGTTTCCACGCTTCGATTTATCGGCCATGCAGCAGTCTATCTCGAGAAAAACAAGACCAATCACTTGAGATGCGCTGTCCGGCAGATGAAACAGGTCTGGGAAAAAGACGGATATTACTCACACCAATGTTTTCAAGGATATCCCAAATACGATGAAGGCATTACCATTCCTGCGCCAAGTGCAGAAATAATCGTGGAGGATTATGGTAACAACTATTCTCCCCTTGAACTTTCAACCGCAGATTATATCCTATATGTCTGTGGTGGCGGACTCTGGCACAGGCCGGATGCAACGATCAATGATCATTTCTTACCACAGCTGGGAGATCGATTGAAAATTATTGCGAATCTGTGTGACCGCAAAGCCGCGCTGTTTTTTGCCAGAAAGTTCTCTATGCCGGTCTATTCGTATCCGTATGATACGGATCCATTTCATGTCGATCGGTCTAAGCAGGACTTTATACACTGGCTATCACTTCAGAAAGGACGGAAATCACTATATTTAAATTTAAAAAACCATTTTTCCCGACACCTGCGACGATAGGTGTGTGCGGGGTTGCCCCTAACGTCGGGACAACACATATGTGTATTGCTTTGGCAAATTACCTACATAGCCGCTTCTTTGCAAAAACCCGATATCTGGAAGTAAATCCAACACATGAGATTGCATTACTGAATATCAGATCCAAATCTGATTCCGATTTCCGAATGCAAGGTGTTCATTACTATCCAAATCTCACGATTCGAACATTGAATGATGTGCTAAGTAAACCGTGTACCTATTCCGTACTCGACTTTGGTGTATTAACCCCAGGCACATACCGGGAATTTCTTGCATGCGATCTTCGCATTGTCATCTGTCATGCATCGGTTTGGAAGTCTGATTCTTTGGATCGTTTTGTCCAACAACTATCAAATTTTAATATTAAAAAAGCAACGGTGAAGCTTCTATGTAATGGGGGAATAAAGACTGATGTTGGGCATCTCAGACATAAATATGACTTTCCGGTATTTCCGATTCCGGTTCTGAAGGATCCGTTTCACATTGACCGCGAGTTTATTTATTTTTTTGAACAACTGACGAAAGGAGAATAGTTATCACGATATCAAATAGTAGCGATCAGCTTCTTATTGAGTTTAAGCCAGGTATGTATCAGGGACTTACGATTCTATTACCTGATACACCAAACAATTAGAATAAAGTCACAACTTTTTATGATTGGTCACGAATAAAATTGAAAAACTGTTGGGATGATAGAAGGAAGTCTCAATGCACACTTTACTTTTATCATTTGCACATTGGATGAAAAAAGAGTTTAAAGGGCCGAAACAAGTCTGTCTTCGGTCCTTTGAAATTTTCTTAATTTTCCTTCATATTATTTGAATCTGCATAGGCACAATGCTATAATCGAAATTGAGATTGACATTAAACAAAGGAAGGTCTACGCATGAAAAAGAAAGCATTACCGATTCTAGTAGTTTGCGGTCTGATTGTAATTATTGTAGCAATCATGGGAGTCACTTCTCTCATTCGCAAATATACACCAAGCAAGGAGCGCCAGGATCTAAACACTTATTATAATGTAAGTTCGGACGATCAGGTTGCCATTATACTGAATAACGAACGCATCGAATCACAGGGAAAACTGATTGACGGACATGTTTACCTGGATTATAATTTTATACATGATAATATCAATTCCCGTTTCTATTGGGATCACAATGAAAATATACTTCTGTACGCAACTCCGCAGGATTTAATCTCAGCCGAAGCTGATGCTACTAAGTATCTGATTACAAAATCGTCCGTCGATTACGGCCGGCCGATTGTAAAGGCCAGTTCCGACTCTGCATATGTGGATCTGGATTTTGTAAAACAGTATTCCGATTTCTCTTACGAATACTTCGAATCACCGAATCGCATTGTCGTCACAAACGAATGGGGCAATTACACAATTGCTACCGCCAGCCGCAACACACATGTCCGACTCAAGGGAGGTATCAAAAGTCCGATTCTTGAAGATCTTGCTGATAAGGACGAAGTCACGATTATCGAAGCAGGCGACAATTGGACAAAGGTATTGACCGCAGACGGAGTCATCGGATATGTACAGGGAAAGAAACTTTCCGCACCTACTGAGAAAACCCGCACCAGTGATTATACTCCGGATACGTTTGCCCATATTCAAAAAGATTTCAAAATATGTATGGCCTGGCATCAGGTAACCAACTCAGCAGCCAATGCTGCAATTTCTTCTGTTCTTGCGAGCACCAAGGGAGTCAATGTTATCTCGCCAACCTGGTTCTATTTAAACGATAACGATGGCAATCTTGCGAATCTGGCAAGCATTGATTACGTCAACTACTGCCATTCCCAGGGAGTCGAAGTGTGGGCTTTGGTCAGCAACCTTGAGAATAGTGATGCCGACTCTGCCAAAGTACTGACGCATACCAGCAAGCGACAGAATCTGGTCAATCAGATTGTCTCAATGGCAATTCAGTACAATCTTGACGGAATCAATCTTGATTTTGAATCATTAAACCGTGATGATGTGGGCGATTCGTATATCGAATTTGTTCGCGAATTGTCAATCAAATGTGCAAACAACGGAATTGTATTGTCTGTTGATAATTATGTACCGAGCAGCTATACTTCCTTTTACAATCGCGCAGAACAGGCAAACTTTGCCGATTATGTTGTAATTATGGGATATGATGAGCATTATGCCGGATCAAAAGAAGAAGGATCCGTTGCTTCCCTCAGCTGGGTAAAGCAGGGAGTTGCCGACACTCTGGCAGAAGTTCCAGCCGACCAGGTCATCCTCGGCATGCCATTCTACACAAGAGTCTGGGCTCTCACACCACAAAGCAGTTCTGACAATCAGGATGAAAGTGCTGATACGGATTATGAAGTAAGCTCACAAATTTACGGAATGCGTGCTACGGATACGCTTCTTGCCAGCAATAATGCAACAAAGACCTGGCTGGAGGACTGCGGTCAGAATTACTCCGAATTTAAAAACGGAGATGTCATCTACAAAGTATGGCTCGAAGATTCATCCTCCGCAGAACAGCGGTTAAAACTCATTGATGAAAACAAACTCGCCGGTGCATCCTTCTGGAAGCTCGGATTTGAGACCAACAGCATCTGGGATACAATTATCAAGTATATTAACTAATCCCACCGCATAAATTGAATTAACGATTACAAAAGCCTTTTGCCAAATGCAAAAGGCTTTTTGTTACCATTCAACCGAGGTATTTATGCAAAAAAAGTTCGAAGTTCTCATGATCTGCTGTCTGTTCGTCAGTTCTTTTCTTCTCGCACGGGCAGGTGCCGCCTTTGTCTCTGCCAAATCTACTACGGATTCCCCAAAGTGTATCGTGCTTGATGCCGGACACGGCGGAAGTGATCCCGGCAAAGTCGGCTGCGGCGATGTCTTAGAAAAAGATATCAATCTTGCGATCGTGTACAAATTAAAAACATTATTTGAAAATAAGGGATTTAAAGTTGTCCTGACACGAACCGATGATAAGCCGCTTGCAGCTGAAAATTCTAAAAACATGAAAATTGAAGATATGCGGAATCGTGTCGCCTTAATCACAGAAACCATGCCTGTTATGACGATCAGTATTCATCAGAACAGTTTTCCGGATAGTTCTATTTCCGGTCCGCAGGTATTCTTCTACGACCAATCTCCGGAAGGAGAAGTAATTGCAGCAACTTTACAGGATACTTTAAATACTATCATGGATCCTCCAAAACCACGTGTGTCCAAGTCCAATGACGATTATTACATATTAAAGAAAACACCCACACCTACAGTTATCGTAGAATGTGGGTTCCTAAGCAATGAAAAAGAGGCATCTGATCTCACCACAGAAGCGTATCAGGAAAAGCTCGCCCGTGCTATCTATTTGGGTGCATGCGAATATCTGGCAAACCAGTCTACCTTGTCAGTTCCTGAATCGACTGAATAAAGCTTTCCGCAATATGATACAACCGGCTGGTCTGTACCTCATATTCTGTTGTCGTACTCTGCATCTTTCCTGTATTGTCCAGATCATTCTTTCCCATATTCTCTCCCTGCACAGAGGAGGCTTGCGTTCCCGCTACACTCTCCTTGCGAATGCTCACCATCTCATAGTGCATAAGGGAGAGATTTTCTGCATAAGCAACATGAATATCAACGGATTCTTCCACAACTCCCGGACTCTGCTTCATTTTGTCTGCGAAATCATCCAGATGCTCGCGGATCGTCTTCGCCGTTTCTTCATCATCCACTGCGATCATACCGCTGATACGATTACTTTTCGCCTCAAAAGAAGCAGCAACTTTGCCCATGGATGGGCTGTCAAAAAGGATGTCGACTGCTCCCTTTTTCTTTTCTCCGCGCACAATTTTCAATGAGACACCGGTTACCGAATCGCCAGTCTGTATCGGAATCATATAACTTTCTTCCGTTGTCTTCTTGGCACAAAGTTTAAACTGGGCAGTCGCAAGCTGCATTGCACGGATATCAAGTGTTCCAACCTCAGGATCTTCAATGATCATACCATCCATCACATGTTCCGCAACCTCGGCAAGTGTTTCCTGCGCATCTGCAAGCTCTGTCGGATTCTTTAATGCTTCGCCAAAGGCTTCAAACACTTGCTGTTTCATCTGCGCTGCTTTTTCCACAGATGTCTTATCACCCCAGTCTTTTTTCCACAAAGTCTCCATCATCTGGTTCGGGTGACGCAACATCTCATTTACTCCAAGAATATTGGCAATCGTATTTGGCATATCAAAATGATCCAGATATGCATAGACATCCTGCGACACCTCACTTGCCTGCTCATACATGGCAAGTTGTTGCTGCACATATGCCTCATCTGCTAACATTTCCTGCTCGGAGGTCTGCATTTCTTCCAGTTTCTGTGCAAACTGCTCCGGTGTCAGATCCATCCAGCCATCTTCTCCAAGTGTAGCAAGTTTATCCGGAGTGATCTGCTCCATAATGTCTTTGACGCAATTCTGCTGAAAACCTGCTGCAATCTGTTCATCAATCTTCGTTCCGGATGCCTTTGCACTCACGCCGTCAAAATTATCAGATACGCTGTAGTCCATACTGCCTTTCTTGCTAGTTCGCACTGCAGACAGTAGATTACGCATCGTAATTTCCGCACCCTGATGATAGAGCGATCCAATTGCCGCACCATCGGACTTTTCCACTTGTGCGATCAAGCGATAGATTCCGATATAGCTGCTGCGTTCCTCCTCAGAAATCGCATGGTTCTGTTCCAGCTTCCACAGATATTTGCTGAAACGTTCCTGTTCCTGATCCCCGGTCTCCTGCTGAATCTCTTCTGCCGCCTGATTTAACTCCTGCATCGACATATCGAGCGGATTCTCCCCTCTTCGAATCATCTCAAGTGTTGTCGCCGGATTCAGATTCCGGAATGCATGCTGCATCTCTTCATCCAATGCCTTAACCGACATAATATTTTCTTCCGTTATATCCAGTCCGTTATATGCAAGAATACGCACAGCTCTCTGATTTGCCGCACTCGTATCCAGCTTCATGCTCTCCAATATTGCATCTACATTGCGAAAAGCCTTCTGCATCGAATCGCCCATATCACTTCGCGGTGCTGTCATCAATGTCTCGTAACTTTCATTCGCCTTCTCAAATGCCTGCTGCATTTGCGCGCCAGCATCATAAACCTGCGTAATTGAACTCTCTGCGTCCACCGCTCCGAGTACATAAGCCGGCATGCCTTTTAACGCATCAAAGACCGTAAGCGTCTGCTCCATCGTATCAATATTCTGCTCACTCGGCTCAATTCCTGCACTGTCCAGCAGACTACGGTAATACGCGCGTTCCTGTTCCTGCAGCCCCTCGACCGTATCCTCCATCGCCTGATAATCCATCTCAACGCCAAGCTTGTCAATCGTCGCCTCCGCTTCCTTTGTCATAGAAAGGCGTGTCTCCTCCAACTGGCGCTGCGCAGTAATCATGGATGCCTCCGTTGGCCGCTTTCCCATGCGTATCGTATCCGCAATGGAATCCAGCATTCCGTTCCAGTCAACCGATCCGTCTTCGATCTGACCTGCAAGTTCCTTCAAATCCGTCAGTTGCTGCAGTTTCTCCGCCGTAAGTGGAATCTGTTCCTTAAGAAGCCACTTTGCATCAGAAAGTGTACTCTCATTCACCTCAAGCCCGGCAGCTTCAATAATCTGCATGATCTGTGGCTCGAGTTCAGACAAATCGATTTCCCCACCTGACAGCTGCGAATCATTGGCACTGCTATACTGCGCCTTATACACGTTCTGTATACTCGGCTCCAGATTATTCTTGAGCAGATAGCTCATCATATCGCCACTGATTTCTGTTATAGAGGCTGCCTGTGCCAATGCCTCCACGGTCTCACTCACATTCGCATCCGTCGCCGGAAGATCGTTCGCCTTAAGTACCGCCTCAATCTGCGTCGCCACCGCTGCACTTCCGGTAATATTCTCCAGCTGCTCCTTCGTCAGACCATCCCCGTACGCAGAGATATCTACCCCTGCTTTGGCAAGTTCTGCCTTAATCTTATCGGTTACGGTAACAACCGTATGACTATCCGTATTATTTACGGAAAAACCTTCCTTTTGCATCTGCTGCAGATCATCCGCAGAAACCGTGTTTGACAGAACCGCCATCTCATTCTTGCGATCATCCGCAGTTAAATCATCCTTTTTCTGCAGCTCTTCCACTACGGTATCTTCATCCTCTTTTAATGGATTTCTGTATGTAGCCATATCGATCGTTCCGGAAGCCGACACTCCCGCCACACGCTCGTAGTGTTCCTGCTTCGCTCCGAATACAGTATTTTCTTCCGGCACTGCAGCCTGGTAAGCCGCAATTCCTTTATTTGTATCATTCTGTAAATTCTTTGTTACATTATCCCAAAGATTTGTCTGCTCAACCTGCATAAATTCTCCTGCATAACCCGGTGCCTCCATGCTCCGTTCATCAATTATGCTTTTGTTTTAGGCGCTTCCGTGACCTTATAATTTATATCGGACACATCTCCTCCAAAGTGAAGTCCATGCCTTGCATCTCTCCCTCCAATGACAGACATTTCATGCAAGAATGGATTTCTCGCATAGATAGCAAAAGAATGGCATCGCACACCACACGGATGCAACGATGCCACTCTTTCCCTTTTAACTACTCTTACTCTATCTAATATTTGAATACCGCAACGCCATATGCCGGTAATGGATAAGCAAATGAATACTTCTTTCCATCACATGGTGACTTTGTGGCTTTATAACTTTTCTTGCGATCCGTATCTGTTCCGTTGAATGCCGGATCTTCACTGTTTAATACCAGTCGATATGTCTTATTCTTCGGCACGCCGACACGATAATCGTCTCTTGCCACCGGAGTAAAGTTAATGACAAAAAGCATATTATTCTTGCCATCTTTGCTTTTTCTCACAAAACTGAAAATGCTGCGATCCCTGTCATCCGCATTGATCCACTCAAATCCTGCCCAGGAAGTATCCTGCTCATACATGCATGGATTGTTGCGATACAGATGAAGCAATGCCTTCACCCAATCCTGTACCTTCTTGTGATTCGGATCCTCGAGAAGATACCAGTCAAGCTCACGCGCCTCGCTCCACTCCTGCGCCTGCGCAAATTCCTGTCCCATGAACAGAAGCTTCTTGCCGGAATGTCCCATCATAAATGCGTAGCCTGCCATCAGGTTCTTGAACTTATCTCCCTCTAAACCAGGCATCTTATTGAGCATTGAACATTTCAGATGCACAACCTCATCGTGAGAAAGCACGAGAATGTACTTCTCACTCTCGTTATAACTCATCGCGAAAGTCATCTTGTGATGATTATCTTTGCGGAAATACGGATCCAGCTTCATATAATCTAAGAAATCATGCATCCAGCCCATATTCCACTTGTAGCTGAAGTTCAGACCATCCTCTTCTACCGCTCCGGTAACCTTCGGCCATGCGGTAGATTCCTCCGCAATCATCACCGTTCCAGGATTACGACCAAGGATCAGCGTATTAATATGCTTAAAGAACTCGATTGCTTCAAGATTCTTGTTGCCACCATAAATGTTCGGAACCCACTGACCGTTCTCCTTGCCATAATCAAGATAGAGCATAGAAGCAACCGCATCCACACGAAGTCCGTCAACATGATAATTTTCAACCCACATGAGTGCACTGCCGATCAGGAAATTCTTAACCTCATTCTTGCTGTAATCGAAGATCTTGGTTCCCCAATCCGGATGCTCTCCCTTGCGAGGATCTGCATATTCGTATGTCGGTGTTCCGTCAAAATCCACAAGTCCATGTGCATCCTTCGGGAAATGCGCCGGTACCCAGTCAAGAATGACACCAATCTTCTTCTTATGGCACTCATTGATCAGGTAAGCAAAATCCTCCGGCGTTCCGTAACGGGAGGTCGGTGCATAATAACCGGTTACCTGATAGCCCCACGATCCATCGAACGGATACTCCGAGATTCCCATCAATTCAATGTGTGTGTATCCCATCTCCTTGACATATGAAACCAATGATTTTGCCAGTTCACGATATGTGTAGAATCCATCATCGTCACGACCCGGGTGACGCATCCATGATCCCGGATGCACTTCATAGATTGCCATCGGCTGCTCATAGACCGTCTCCTTCGTCAAAGCGGCACGTGCCTTCATCCATGCATCATCGGTCCATTTGAATTTTGAAATATCCGTAACGATGGATGCAGTCTCAGGACGAAGCTGCGCATAATTTGCGTACGGATCAGCCTTGTAAAGACGATCTCCACTCTGTGTTACAATAATGAACTTGTACATACAGCCGACCTTAACGCCAGGCACGAACAGTTCATATACCCCCATCGTATCCGGATCCACGCGCTTCATCTCATGGGATGTCTCATCCCAGTTGTTGAACTCTCCAAATACATAAACCTGCTTTGCATGCGGCGCCCACACGTCGAAGCAAACGCCTTTTACCCCATTCATTGTCATAACATGGGCACCCATTTTACGGTAAATATCATAGTGTGTTGCCTGTCCAAACAGATAACAGTCCATCTCTGTAAAATTGCTCATATACTCTCCTCCACCTTCTATATACTATTCAAAATCCTTCTCTCTTAGTACAATTCGATCATCATCCGTATAGCGGCTCGCAGTCAGAATGCTGATTGCCTTCTTCAAACCACCATGAGCCTCACGGTCGATCGCCTCGTCCACAATCTCCTTTACCTCGGTCAGTGTTGTTGCCTGATCAAGTCTCTGGATATTGCTGATTCGATTATAGAGTGCAAGCACTGCCATATCATCAATCTTGTAACCAAGTTCTCTTGAATAGGATCTTGCAAACGTAACAAGCTCATCATTTGTAAAAATCGGTACGGAAATCTGCTCCGTAAACTTCTTTGCAAATCCCTCATCCAGCGATAACGCCTTCTTGATTCCCTTGGATGTATCCTCAATAATGATATAGACACCGCTTCGGTTCTGTTCCAAAAGAAGTGATAATGTAATCGCAGTCTGGCGTGTCAGTTCTCCGGCATTCTCGATGATCAGACATCCGCCTGCCACCTTCTTAAGCATCTGCGCAACATCCTTCTGATTCAACGCCTCCGCCTGAATCTTACCAATCTTGCCATCTAACTTTCCGGTCTCCTGCTGCAATACTTTGATTACACTTGTCGCAAGTGTTGTCTTACCACATCCGTGACCACCAAGGATCATCATGTTACCAGTAGAAGCAGTCGGATCATGTTTCAGATGGTGTGTCGCTCCGGTCAATGCCTGTCGCAGCTGACCTTCCATGCCTTTGACCGGCATAAAATAAGAAAAGATCGTCTTCTCAGCCTCAGTCAGTTCCAGCATTGCCTCAGCCTCTTCATGTTCCTCCTTCACCAGATTCACTGGTTCGGAAATCTTCGGCATACGAACCGTTCTGTCTTTCCACGCATCACGCTCCGCCTGACATTTTGCCTTAACATCTGCCGGCTTCACTTGCTTCTGCGGAATGTCGATCATCGGAACATCTTTGAGTCCATCAGACTCTTCCTCGATTTCTTCCTGCGCATCCTCAGCTTCTTTCTCCTGTACATCCTCTGGAACATATTCATCGGAGAAGTCTTCTACATTTGCGTTATACGGCTGCTCCTCCACCGGAATTTCTGTCTCGGGAAGTGGCATCTGCATGTCTGCTTCTTCCGGTGCATCCTCCGTCATATTCTCCTCAACCGGTGTCTCCTCCGCAAGGAATTCCTCGGCCTGAAGTTCTTCCTGCACAGCTTCATCCGCTAACGCTTCCTGTGTATATCCGCCATCTTCCATAAGCGGTTCTCCAGCAGGATAAGTCGGCTCAAATACCTGTCCCGGAGTCTCAGCATCTTCCGGTTTATCCTGCAGATATTCTTCCTCTAATAATTCTCTCGGTGTCACACCGGCATCCAGCTTCGGGATCACACCGGTCAGACGATCCATGATATTGCCTGCCTGCTGCAGCGCACGTGCTTTCGCGGATTCAAGCTTACGCTGATTCGCCTCTTCCAAAGCAGCTTCCGCTGCACGCTTCGTCTTCTCCCACTCCTCAAGGACTTCCTCGATCGTGATCTGTCCGGTAATCTGGCGCTCCACCTGCATCCGGTCGTCCGTCACCATACTCATCTGTCCGTCCGAATCCTCACCGAGCATCTCCTTGAAGTTAATCTTGAGCGAACCGTCAATCTCCTCATCCGTCTCAATGTGTGGTGCATCCTGTTCAACCGGAACACTCTCCTCCTGCGGAAGCTTGAGATACGGAATCTCCTCAACCATCTTATTGATGTTGTCCAATGTATCGGTAACGGTCTCCTTCTCCGTCGCATCGATAATCTGCTGCATTCCCTTTGCGATCTCTTCCTGAAGGTTCACCGTATTAAATTTCTCCGGATTAATATTGACCGGTGGGATTGCTACCGGCTCATGCGCATACTCTCCGGCGCGCTGCATCTCCTCCACATTGATGTGCGTCATGCCATCCTTTGAATCTCTTGCCTGGCGGAAAGAACGATACTTCTCTTCCTGCGTCTTGGTTAACGGCTGATACAGCATCTTCAGCTCCAACGCACGCTCCACGTAAGGACCGTCACCGAACCAGAGAATCAACTCATCACAGGCATCGATACATTTGTCACTCATACCTGCTTTATGATATAAGTATGCAAGCTCATACGCCCATTCTTCTGTGTATTCCTGATCCTTAAGTTCCTCAAGAATCGGAATCAGTTCCGTATAAGGTGCTCCCTGTGCCTTCTTGATATCGTAGCGAAGCACGTATTTTAAACTATCATGTGGCGCAATCTGTACGAATTCCTCGTAATAATCCTGCGCCGCCTCGAAATCCGCCATCTTGACAGCCACTTCTGCCAGACGATAGATAATCATTCTTCCGATTGGAGACCGGTCATACGCCATCAGGAGTACGTCCCTACTGTCCTCATAACGCTCCGTCTTCTCGTAAATCTCGCCCGCTTTCACAAGTGCATTCACATTTTTGATCTTGTTCCAGTTAATAGTATCTGCAATATCCGCTGCATCTTCATATTTCTCTTCCGCATAGAGCGACTTCATTTGATCCAGCTTCAAATTATATTCATATTTATCCAACGATTGTCACCTCAGATTAGTTTACAAAAAGCCCAATTATTTAATTTTTAGTATACCATAGCCTACAAATAGTGTCAAAAAATATAGCACAAAATCAGACAAAAAAGCCGAAGCAGCCACACGGTTTTGTGTAGTGCTCCGACTTCATTTTTCTATTATTTTTCTTCTTTCTTCTCGGCTTCTCCGGTACTCTTTGAATGCTTCTTTTTCTTGGATTTTGATGCCTCATAATGTACTAATGAGCCAGTCGACAGATCAACACTCTTCACATCAACATAAGCATCCGTTGCCTCCGGAAGCTGACGCTTCCTGATCGAATGATCGACCAGTCTCTGCACGATATAATAGATCATCGCAAAAACCGGTACTCCAAGCAGCATTCCAATGAATCCAAATAAGCCGCCTCCGATCAGGATTGCAAACATAACCCAGAAAGATGACAATCCGGTCGAACTTCCAAGGATCTTCGGTCCAATGATATTGCCATCCACCTGCTGTAAAATGATAATAAAAATCAACAAATACAATGCATGCCATGGACTCTGGACAACAACCAGAAGTAACGATGGGATAGCTCCGATAAACGGACCAAATACTGGAATAATGTTGGTTACACCGACAATAACCGCAACAAGCACCGCATCCGGAATGTGCAGAATCGAACATCCGACATAACAGATGACACCGATGATTGCAGAATCAATGATCTTGCCGATGATAAATCCACCGAAAATCTCGTCTGCCTTGTGCATCGTCTCAATGATAATATTACCCTGACGAGGCTTGAAGATCGCATAGATGGCCTTCTTGCTTTGTCCGATCAAACGCTCCTTGATCATAAGAACATATGCCGCAACAATGATTCCGATAACAAAATTCATGACGGCTTTCACAATGTTGATCACACCGGATGTAATCTGAAGCAGATACGTCTTGGCCTCCGGAAGCAGCGTCTTTGTTGCCCAATTCTCTACATAATCAACTAAATTGGTCAACATATCACCAATCTTATCGGTAACTTCAAACTCACCGAGTTTACCGCCTTGTACAAGCTTTATAAAATTCTGGACATTGCCCGGCAATGTATCCACAACTCCCACGATGCAGGAGATGACAGATGGTACGATTGCTGCAATCAACAGTACCAGAATGACAAGGAGAAACAGAATCGCTCCTGCAATACCCAGTCCTCTCGAAAGCTTCTTGGCTTTCTGATCCGTTTTCGTCTTATCCTTCAGCAGCTTATAAAATCTTGTCTCAAAAAATTCCATGATCGGATTAAGAAGATAGGCAAGCACAAGTCCGATAATAATCGACTGCGCAGCTGCCACAATCTTATTCCATCCATCTGCAAATCCTTTGTAACGAAGCAACATGAAGAAAAAGAGGATACAGCAGGCAAAAGTAAGAAATACCATCAGTCCGATCTTTGCTAAATAGACATTCTGTTCTCTGCCTTTTTGCTTGCGCTCCGACAACTCCTGTTGCGTTGTGTTGTCCGTTGTCTCTTGCAATCTCATGTCCTCCTAGCCTCTGTAGTAGTTGATCAGGCAGCCCTTGAGAATAATATCCTTCTCGTCCGGAGTCAGTTCACCCATCTTGAGCGTGAACGGCTTCATCTGTCCGTCCTTGACAACATATGCTTCAAATTCGGTCTTGCCGGAAGCGATTGCTTCACGGATTCCCGGTACAAATAAGTAATCCAGATTCTGGAATGGAAGGTCTCCCTCATCAATAATGAACGGAATCATACCCCAGTTGATCAGGTTTGAACGATATCTCTTTGTTGCATATTCGTTCGCGATATTTGCCCAGCCGCCAAGTACTTTCTGGCAGGATGCAGCCTGCTCACGCGCAGATCCGTCACCCGGCTTTACTGCAAAAATCGTGCTTCCGAATCCGACATTGCCTTTTCCAACATTCTCAAATGCAGCTTCGATCGTCTGCATAACCGGCTTTAACTCTTCAACTGCCTCAAGCGGACAAGTTCCTGCTTCCACAGCCTTCTGTGCCTTCTGGATTTCCTTTGCACGTCCGACATACTCCGGATCCTTTCTGGAGAGTGCGAACTCTGCAAGACCAAGCGGGTTGGAACGATAAGAAGAAGTCTCACCGGATGGAATCAACTCATCCGTTGTTGTAACCGGATCATGAATCTCAGATACAACTTTAAGTACAAGGTTCTCAGGCAGTGCGCTCATTGCCGGCCAATCCTTGATGTTCGGACCAAACTGAATTTCAACGCTCGGGTCTGCAACACCCTTGCTGTCAAATACACGGTTCTCGTAAATCGTCTTGTCGAAGAAGTACTTCGGCTTGCTGAAGTTCACATCAATATCTGCTGCCGATGTCAGGAATCCCTTGTTTGCAGCAGTTGCAGCGATCGAACGTGCATCCATGAGAGCAACCGAAGAAATCTGTCCGTTCTGTACCTTAGAACCTTCACGGTTCGGGAAGTTACGTGTGGAATGACGGATTGAGAAAGCATTATTGGCCGGAGTATCACCCGCACCGAAGCACGGTCCGCAGAATGCAGTCTTCACAATCGCACCGGTAGCAAGAAGATTTGCCACAGCACCATTCTTCACAAGTTCCATATAAATCGGTGTCGATGCCGGATATACGCTCAAGGTGAACTCATCCGCTCCGATGGAGCATCCCTTTAAGATATCTGCTGCATCACAGATGTTCTCGAATCCACCACCGGCACAGCCTGCGATAATTCCCTGATCTACATAGAGACGGCCATTCTTAACCTTACTCTTGAGATCAAGCTTCACTTTTCCGTCAAAGCTTACCTCTGCACGCTTCTCACAGTCATCGAGAATATCCATAAGGTTTGCGTTTAACTCATCGATCGTATAAGTATTGCTCGGGTGGAAAGGCATAGCGATCATTGGCTTGATCGTGCTTAAATCAATCTCGATAAAGCTATCGTAATAAGCAATCTCACCCGGATTCAATTCCTTGTAATCCTCTTCTCTTCCATGGATCTCGTAGAATTCCTTCACCTTATCATCGGTTCTCCAGATGGATGACAGACAGGTTGTCTCGGTTGTCATTACATCCACACCGATACGATAGTCAACGCTTAAGTTTGCAACGCCCGGTCCTACGAACTCCATTACTTTATTCTTAACAAATCCGTTGCCGAACACTTCTCCGATGATCGCCAAAGCGATATCCTGCGGACCAACGCCCTTCATCGGCTCGCCGGTCAGATAGATTCCGACAACGCCCGGCATATCGATGTCATAAGTCTTGCTTAAAAGCTGCTTAACCAGCTCCGGTCCACCCTCGCCGACAGCCATCGTTCCGAGTGCACCATAACGTGTGTGGGAATCGGATCCCAGGATCATCTTGCCACCGCCTGCAAGCATTTCGCGGGCAAACTGGTGAATAACTGCCTGATGAGGTGGAACATAGATTCCGCCGTACTTCTTGGCACAGGTCAGTCCAAACATGTGGTCATCTTCGTTGATCGTTCCGCCGACCGCACAAAGACTGTTATGACAGTTTGTGAGAACGTATGGAATCGGGAATTTCTCAAGTCCTGACGCACGGGCAGTCTGGATAATTCCAACGAATGTGATATCATGTGAAGTCAGCTTATCAAATTTGATCTGCAGCTTATCCATATTACCGGAAGTATTGTGATCCTGCAGGATTCCGTAAGCGATTGTTTCTTTCTTAGCATCCTCTGGCGTAACCTGCTTTCCGGTCTTGCCTGCCACTTCCGCAGCAGCCTCCGGTCCGTTAATGACAACATCTTTGCCATGGATCAGATACGCGCCGTTCTCATAAAGTTTCATTTTCTTTCCTCCTTGTGCCATTGAACACCAGCCGCAACAATTTAGCTGACTGACGCATTACTATCTCAAATTATATCTATAACTATATCGTAAATCAAGCGATTAGCAACGATTTTAACACTTTCCTGCTAGCGAGCCATCCAGCCGCATCCGGTTTCTATGCTTAGATCGTCTTAACAATCGGGAATGTGATTGTTGCAACAAACAGATCTCCATCCACCGTGATATCAAACTCACCGCCCATCAGATTCGTCAGATTCTTCGCGATCGACAGACCCAGTCCGCTTCCCTCCGTTGTGCGGGATTCCTCACCCCGGACAAAGCGTGCGGTCAGATCCTTACCACCCTCTTCCTGCGCGACCAAAGCTGTCTTTGATACATTCTTGATCGTAAAGATGGCATGATCCTTATCCACATCCAGCTCCACATACACTCTTGTATTCTCAAGCGCATATTTTGCCGCATTCGTATATAAATTTTCAATCGCACGATACAACTGGCGTCCATCCGCCTTGATCATGACCGAATTATGCGGAAGCTTCGTGACAATCGTCAGATCTCTTGCCTCAAAGCGTTCATTGAACTCGCCACCGGTCTGGTAAAGCAGCTCGACCAGATCGATCGTCTGAATATCCAGCTTGATATTGCCGGAACTGATCTTCGATGCCTCAACCAGATCTTCCGTCAGCTGCTTCAGTCTCTGTGACTTCTCATCAAGAATACGGATGTAATGGCGCGCATTCTCATTCTCCAGATTTTCGCGTTTTAACAGATCCACGTAATTGACGATCGATGTAAGCGGCGTCTTGATGTCGTGTGACACATTGGTAATGAGATCCGCCTTCATACGCTCGTTGCGGATGCGGTCCATGATCGCGTCACTTAATCCCGCACGAATGTTGTTGACGGCTCCTGCCAGTTCCCGCTCCTGTCCGTGAAATTCTTCCACATTCAGCTTCGTATCGAGCGCTCCCGATGCAATTGCCTCAATCGCTTCCTGGATTTCAAATCTCTCCAGCGCCTTGCGCGTGCAGAGTCTCGGATTCTTTCCACTCGTAATCACTCTTCTTAGGAAGCATATGAAAATATAGATAAGGCTGTGTGTAAAAAGCGTATTATCCTTGGCACGTCTTACAATGCTTAGATAAATAATGAGGAACACGACATCCATAATATATGCAAGCGTTCCCGCTGCCACCAGAAGTCCCGCAAATTCGAACTGCATATTTCTGATATCCTTGCACAGATAGAGCATGGCATAGATAAATACAATGAAGATCACAAGTTCCACATCCGTATAGATCTTGTCCACGCCACCAAGATAGATATGCTGATCGTCCGCCGAACGACGTCCCGTAATTCCGGTCAGGAATGCAAGCATGACAAAACTTCCCACCAGCCCAAATATCGTGAGCGTGCTGAGAAGTCCCAGTCCATTGTAATGCATTCTCATATTGTAACCGATTCCGTACAGACCGCAGACCATCAGCACCAGACAAAGCTGGTGTATAACAACGGCTGCGCCTTTGATTCCGTTTGAGTATTCTTTCATCCGATGCTAAGCCCCCGCTTCGATCTTGTAGCCAACACCCCAGACAACTTTGAGGTAGCGCGGCTCCTTCGGGTTGATCTCAATTTTCTCACGGATATGACGAATATGTACTGCAACCGTATTGTCCGCTCCGATTGCTTCCTCATTCCAGATTTCCTCGTAGATCTGGCTGATCGAATAGACCTTGCCTTTGTTCTTCATAAGAAGTAACAGAATATTGTACTCGATCGGTGTCAGCTTGACTTCTTCTCCGTCCACCGTAACTTTCTTGAGATCATCATTGATGACCAGTCCGCCGGCTTCATACGTCGTCTCTCCCTGCACGCTGCTGGAAAGTGTTGTATACCTGCGAAGCTGCGACTTCACGCGGGCAACCAGTTCAAGCGGGTTAAAGGGCTTCGTCACATAATCATCCGCACCTACATTAAGTCCTAAAATCTTGTCCGCATCCTCCGTCTTCGCGGAAAGAATAATGATCGGAATGCTGCTCGTCTTGCGCACCTGGAACGTTGCGCGGATTCCATCGAGCTTCGGCATCATGACATCGATCACCATGAGATCGATCTTCTTATTATGAAGAATCTCTAACGCCTGCTCACCGTCATACGCCTTTTCTACCTTGTATCCTTCCTGAAGAAGGTAGATCTCAATCGCGTCTACAATTTCTTTATCATCATCACATACCAGAATCGTCATGCTGGTGTCCTCCTATCAGATTCTTAAAAACCTTCTGTAATCCCTCGGATTTGTCCTTTGCCTTATTGTCCTGCTTATCCTTGCCGTCTTTGCCCTCTTTCCACTGGAAATAGTCGGCATCTAAATTCACGCGGATCTCCGCTTCAAGCTGCTTTAATTCCTCGTCATCCTCTTCCTGCTTCGGTGCTTCCTCCGCAGCAACTTCTTTCTCGGTCTCGTCGACCACCGACATACCAAGCTTATCGAGATAATCCTGATTGACCTTGATCTCCGTCTGACGGTTTGCATAGATCGATTTCTCCTGCTTGAACTCCGGCTTTCCTTCGTTCTTCTCCTTCTCAATCTCCTTATTGCGTTCCTCAATCAAATGCAGATACTTCTCGGTATCAACCAGATCCTGCAGCTGACTTTTCAGTTCCGACTGATTCTCCCGGATGTACTGCTGCTCCTTTTTCATCTGCTCATCTACGTCCGCATAGATCTTCTGCACATCCGTCTGTGCCTCGGTCACGATATCACGCATCCGGTTCAACGCCTCGTCCATGTACATCACGGATGCCGCGTAGATGTCCTCCGCCTTGCGGCTTGCATCCCATATGATCTGGTCTCCCTGCTTGCGAAACTCGCGCTCTGCCTTATCGCGGCTCCTCTTCGTCAGTTCATACTCATCCATGATCGCATATATGCATGTATTCAAATCGCTCAACAGGTCAAGCACCTGCTGCTTATCCACAATAACTTTACTTGGTTCCTTCGGATATGGTTCGCTTTTTGACAGCAGTACGTGAAGACTGCGCAATACTTTCTCGGTATTATCCTGTGCTCCCATTTTGTGCTCCTTCTATATCGATATGTTTTATGCTCTGATTTTCTCCACCAAATGTTTTCGATGACAATATTGTCACCTCACCATTTCACTCATTTTATATACAAAAGTCAAAAGACCTTTGTATCATATTATATCGAATGAACCTTTGATATGCAATATTTCCGGCACTTCCTTAATGCTTAATTCATAATTACAATCATGTAAAAAGCCTAAAGAGTCTCATTTGACCCTTCAGGCTTTCTGAATAATAGTTTCCTAACTTGCAGGTACTAATTTATTTCCTTTAGTTTATCTAGGATTCTCGTTGACACCTCCACATAATAGTAGGCGTCCGCTTCTGACATATTCTCTGCATCCACGTTGTATAGTTTGTCCATGTAATCCGTATATTTCGTGAGATAGTCGGAATAATCATCCATCATCGACAATACATCATCTGAATTATTATATTTCTTCATGAACTCCACATACTCATCGAAAAACGCCTCATAAGAATCCATCATTTTCTTAAAATCCGGATCCACCTGATCGCTTGCAGTATCATTAGCCTCAGATGCTTCGACCTCTTTCTTCGGTATCGTTTCTTCGCTTACTTGCGTTTTTTCTGCATCATTCTGTTTTTTCACAGAAGCGTTTTTCGTTCCATCGACGCCATTTAATGGTATCGTAATCTCCTTTTCTTCCGTTATCAACATACCATCACTGTTCTCGACTCCAATCGTCATGCTGATGCTTTCAATGGTGTCGATGCCATTTTCAGTCCACTCTTCTGCATCCAGAATGTCATCCAATCCGATGTTCACGATTGCTGTATTTCCAGCCGTTATCGTATCATACGACCAGTCCGAATCATAGATTTCAATGTCATTCGCTTTAATGTTCGATGTCTGCACATATACGGTCTTGTCTGTCTCGTTTCTGACTTCGAGGAGAAGTGCGCGCTCATCGCTGGAATTGACTGCAAACACCTCTGATACAAGGCGGATTCCGTTGGAAGAATACAGCTCATCATCCGCGAAATAAGGGACTTTCAGGTCATAATTCTGCAGCAGGATCTTGTTTGTGATCGCCTTATGGTAGCGCTCACTGCCCGCCTCGTAATCGTAGCTGTCTGCCGCGCTTGTTTTCAGCTGCAATACACCGGTATCGGTGCTGTTAAAGTCATCATCCGTCATTGAGAAACCGATCTGGATATCCGTGATTTCCGTGATTCCATACAGCATAAGTGTGTTGTAGTCAAATGACATCTCCTCTGTGGTAGAACCTTTTGACTCGACATCACAATTAACATATCCGTCACTGATCATGAAGCCGTTGATTGCATTTTGCGCACAGGATACGGATTCCGACACGAAGGATAACTTCTTATCGCTATTGTTCTCGATCGTCACCTCCAGATTTGCGGAATAATTTCCATAATTCAGTTTGGTCGCGGTAATTTTGACATCATTTTCATCGTACAAAACGGTCTCCTCGATCGTTGCATCCTTGGCAAATTCCTCGACGGTCTCCTCGCTTGCATCGTCCCATCCCGCGCCGGTATCTGCGATTTCGGTTCCGATCTCTGCGTTCTTATTCTCCTTTCCGCATCCTGCCATCGCTACCATTAAAGTGATTGCCACTCCAAGCATGATCATTCTTGTTTTCATAGTTTCTAATCCTCCTCTTTTCTTGTCATTCTCATTTTCTTTAATGCCGAGATACATTCCACATAGGTTCTCTCTTCGGCGCTCTTCTCTGACGGAACCGGCAGCATTCCATGTTCCTGCACATACGTCATAAATTCCATCTGCCCATTCAGGCTGGCAACCTGCTGCTCGATGTCGCGGATTTTTTCATCCAGAAATCTGGTCTTCTCTCTTTCCGAGATGTTGAGCAGATGCTTGATTTCCTTGAGATCAAGCCCCATCTCCCGATACACAAGAATCTGCCATAGGCACTCCAGCGTGCTGTCATCATACAGTCGATAATTGTCTTTCGACCGTTTTGCGGGCAGCAGTCCTTCGTCGTCATAGAACTGCAACGTTCGTTTGCTCACTCCTGCCAACCGGCTCACTTCGTTTACTTTTTTCATAAAGGCCTTTACCTTTCCCCGTACACGTAAGCATAAACTATCACGCATGCGTGACTGCAATACTTATTTCCGGATTTGCTTGTTATTGGTTTCATAACAGCAAATGAAAATTACGCGGATCGATTGGCATAAAAAAACAAGGTAGAGGGAAGCCTCTACCTGGCAGTTATTCGTATGACAATTATGCTTATTTCTACAGCAACACGCCTGCTGCACTTCTCAGTTCTGCGGTCGCGCGGGCAAGCTCTGCTGCCTGCTCCTCTGTGACATTGCCCGGCTTGGTGCGGCTGACTAGTTTCTTCACATATGAGAGACTGCTCTTGATCGCGTGGCGGTTGGAACTGTCGAGTTCCTTCTTCCGCGCCTTGTATGCGGTCTCGACCTGACGAATCAGCTTGTCCGCCTCGGCACGACTGTCGATGAACGCCTTACGCTGTCCATCGGTTGCCTCGTACTCTGCAGCCTCGCGGATTGCGCGCTCGATGTCTGCATCCGAGAGGTTCGAACTTGCGGTGATCGTGATTTCCTGATGCTTTCCGGTTCCGAGATCCTTTGCAGAGACCTGCACAATTCCGTTCGCATCAATGTCGAATGTAACCTCAATCTGTGGCACACCTGCCGGAGCGGCTTTGATACCACGTAGCTGGAAGCGTCCGAGCAGCTTGTTATCTTTCGCGAACTGCCGCTCTCCCTGCAACACCTTGATATCCACAGAGGTCTGGAAATTGCCGGCAGTTGTGAACACCTGCGAGTATCTTGTCGGGATTGTTGTGTTGCGATCGATAATCTTCGTTGCAACTCCGCCGACAGTCTCAATTGACAATGACAACGGCGTTACATCCATAAGGATGATCTCTGCCGCCTGTGATCCGGCAACCAAAGCACCACCAAGCTTTCCACCCTGTACGGCTGCGCCCAAAGCGACACACTCATCCGGATTGAGATTTCTTGACGGTTCCTTTCCTGTCAGACGGGTAACTTCATCATACACTGCCGGAATTCGCGTTGATCCACCGACAAGAAGTACCATTCCAAGATCGGATGCCGAGATTCCGGCATCATTTAATGCCTGCTGCACCGGACCGCTCGTGCGCTCCACAAGATCCTTTGTCAGTTCATTGAACTTAGCACGAGTCAGTGTCATTTCCATATGTTTCGGCTCGCCTTTTACCGTTGTAATAAATGGAAGGTTGATGCTCGTTGTAGAAGAGGAGGAGAGAACTTTCTTTGCTTTCTCTGCTTCCTCGCGGACGCGCTGCATCGCGGTCGCATCCTTGCGCAGATCAATTCGCTCCGTGCGAAGGAACTCCATCACGAGATAATCCGTAATACGCGCATCAAAATCATCTCCACCGAGATGGTTGTCTCCGGCTGTGGCAAGCACTTCGATCAGATTGTCACCGATTTCAATGATTGAGACATCGAAAGTTCCGCCACCCAGATCATAAACCAAAATCTTCTGTGGCTGTCCATGATCAAGTCCATATGCAAGTGCCGCAGAGGTCGGCTCGTTGATGATACGAAGCACATTCAGTCCCGCAATACGTCCTGCATCCTTGGTTGCCTGACGCTGCGCATCGTTAAAATATGCCGGAACCGTGATAACTGCATCGGTCACGGTTTCTCCAAGATACGCTTCCGCATCTTTTTTAAGCTTGCGCAGAATCATCGATGAAATCTCCTGCGGTGTGTACTGTTTTCCATCAATTTTCGCCCGAAAATTAGTACCCATCTCTCTTTTTATTGAAAAAAAGGTCCGATCGACATTGACCGCCGCCTGACGTCTGGCGGTATCTCCAACCAGCCGCTCTCCGTCTTTTGAGAATGCGACTACGGATGGTGTCGTTCGTGACCCTTCTGCATTTGTTATAACAACCGGCTGGTCGTTCTCCAATACTGCGACGCAGCTGTTCGTTGTTCCAAGATCTATTCCGATTACTTTACCCATGGAATGTCCCCCACTTTCCTAATTGCTTATCATTACATACAACTGTAAGTCGCAAAACAGAAAGCGTCAAGGCATTCGGCTTTTATTTCAGAGAATATTTATAAACAGTTTATATTATTGCGAAAACTTTCCTAATATATGCTTAATTTGCTCTGCCAATTCATAAATTCCTGTCCTGTCCATGGCAATAACTCCCTGAGGAATCGAAGTATCTTGCATATTATCCAAGATATATTCCACATCTTTTTCTGCCTGTTCCTCATGATCTTTATATTCTGCCGGCAGAACCATGCCATATTCCTCGAATAATTCAAGACATTCTGCTCCACTCATTTCTTTCAATTCATTTAAAGCAGGAAATGACTGCTTTTGTTTTTGACAACCGACAAAAAATACAGATGATATTACTATGCTAAACCCTACAACTATGCATACAATTATTTTTCTCATTGAGAATCCCTCCTCCATATGTAGATACTTGCTATTGTTTTCCATCTTAGTAACCATAAATATCATAGATTTCATCGGTATACACACCCGGTTGCTTATACACGATCAGCGGCTTTTCAACCGTAATCCGTGACTTGCCACCGCGCAGACCTTCGATCAGCACCATGTTCGGCTCCTTATCCACAAACGGATACACGAGCTGCATCCGCTTCGGCTCAATACGATATTCGATCATCTTGCTGAAGATCTCCGCCAACCGGAACGGCCTGTGTACCATATAGAAACGTCCGCTCGGTTTCAGCATCTTGGCACTCTCACGCAGGATGTCATCCAGATCACACAGAATCTCGTGCCGCGCGATCGCCTTGGCATCCTGATCATTCTTGATGCCATGCTGCCCGATCATATAAGGCGGGTTGGTGGTAATAACATCAAAAGAAGATGCTCCGAAACGCTGCGAAGCATCTTTGATATCGCCGACTACGATGTCGATCTTGTCCTGCAGATCATTGTAGGCTACACTGCGGGACGCCATATCCGCACTCTCCGGCTGAATTTCAAGACCTGTGAAATGTTCTCCATCCGTCTTCGCCTCCAGCAGAATCGGGATAATGCCCGTTCCGGTTCCTAAGTCAAGCACTTTTTCACCCGGCTTCACACGCGCAAACCCGGACAGGAGCACTGCATCCATACCGAAGCAGAAACGTCCCTTGTCCTGTATGATCTTGTATCCGTTTCTATGAAGTTCGTCCAGTCTTTCATTTTCATGTAATGTTACTTCCATCAAAATATCCTATTCCTGACGGTTACGGTTGTCCCGATTCTGTCCATCGCGGTTCTGGTTGCTACGCTTATCGTAATTTCTGCGGCCTTTGTTTCCGCGCCGGTTACGATTCTCACCATCCTGACCCTGGCGATCGTTTTGACGGTCCTGCTTTCTGTCAGAGTAATTCTTATCGGAACCGGTCTTTTCGGATGTGTTATCCCCTGCGTCCTCCAGACCTTCGAGTTCTTTTAACTCTTCCTCTGTCACACGCACATCTTTTCTTCTTCTCGGTGTAAACTTCAGATCGTCAACCGAATACTCCTGTAATTCCTTCTCTTCGCCATTGTCGACAACGACTTTGACAATCTGGCGCAGTACGCTGACACTCTGCACCTCGCCGCGCATTCCGGTTGGCGTTGTGACATAATCGCCGACCGATGGGAGACGGCTGTTCAGATATTCGTAGGTATCCTGCTCATTCTTGAGGCAGCACATCAGTCTTCCGCAGACACCGGAAATCTTTGTCGGATTCAGAGAAAGGTTCTGTTCCTTCGCCATCTTGATCGATACCGGAACAAAGTCTGTCAGATAAGACTTACAGCAAAGCTCTCTTCCGCAGATTCCAATTCCGCCGAGCATCTTTGTCTCATCGCGGACACCGATCTGGCGCAGCTCGATTCTGGTACGGAACACCGAAGCCAGATCCTTAACCAGTTCACGGAAATCGATTCGTCCGTCTGCCGTAAAATAGAACAGAAGCTTGTTATTATCAAACGTATACTCCGCCGCAACAAGCTTCATCTCAAGCCCATGCTTCGCAATCTTCTCTTTGCAGATCTTGAATGCTTCCGCCTGCTTTTCTTTGTTGCGCTCCATCACTTTCTCATCCTCATCCGTCGCAATGCGGATGACCGGTTTCAATGGCTGAACAACCTGATCGTCCTCCACTTCCTTCGGTGCGATCAGGACCGTTCCCATCTCAACACCGCGCGCAGTCTCTACAATTACATGCATCGGGACTTCCAGATCGTAATCGAGTGGATCAAAATAATAGATCTTGCCCGCGCGCTGAAAACGTATTCCTACAACTTTTGTCATTTTAATTCTCCTTAATGGTCAATAAGAGCAATTCGATTACCAGATCGAAATTGACGTTCGCATTCAGGCGGACCTTCGCGGTCTCCAGCGCCTGAAGGATCGTCTCGATTCCCTGATACGATCTCTTAGCTGCCTGTTTTTTTATGTCATAGACCTCATCCTTGAAGATCAGGCCGTTTACATCGTTCGTTGCCTTCATATACAGCACATCCCTAAACCAGATGGTCATGAGATCAAAATAGTCATTCACCACCAGTTTATACTCGCTGATCTGCTTGACGGCTGCCGTCATCTCATAGACATCAATCTCATCGAGACGTTTCATCAGCTGCAGCACGGAAGCCTTCAGTTCCCCGAAATCCTCCGAAGACGCGAGCTGGATCGCTTTGCCCACATTTCCCTGCGAAAATGCAGCACATACATCCGCCTGATAATCCGGTATCTTATACTGCTTCATCAGATAATCCCGGATGACCTCTGCCTTAACGGTCTTCATATTTAAAGTAATGCATCTTGACAGAATCGTCTGCAGAAAACTGTCTGCATTCGTTGTCAAAAGCAGGATAACCGCATACGCCGGTGGCTCCTCGATGGTCTTGAGCAAAGCATTCTGCGCCTGCTGGTTCATCTTCTGCGCCTCGTCCACAATGTAGACTTTGTAACGGCTGCTGTATGGCTTAATATCAATATCATTGTTAATCTGTGTCCGGATGTCATCCACGCCGATCGTATTCGGCTTTTCATGTGAGACATAAATGATGTCCGGCTGATTGTGATCCATCGCCTGTCTGCATGACCGGCAATTTAAACATGGCCGTTCCCCCTCGCCTTCACACTGCAAAGCCATCGCAAATGCTTCCGCGATCATCATCTTACCGGACTTCTCCGGTCCGTTTAAGATATATGCGTGGGATACCTTGCCGAGGGCAATCGCATTCTGCAAGTGCTCGATGATCTGTTCATTTCCTACGATATCCTTAAAACCTGCCATAGCTGTCCCTCCTATCTTAAAGCTGTATCTGAATATCTTGTAACGATCCAAAAGCGAATTCGCTGCATGAATCGTTATCTTTTACGTGAGAATATCAAGGAGCAGTCCCTTGATCTCTCCAATTTTAGCCAGAATCTTAAGGTGATCCTTCTCGTCTTCCACCAGCTCACTTGCTAGTTCATCGAGATTCTGATCGACCAGACGGATAATTCCGTACACACGATGCCGGCCTCTCCGGTCGAGGAAATTCTCTCGCGAAAACTTGTGCGAACGGTATACCACCTCATTGAGAAAATCCTTAACGAGCCCGCGATACTTCTTCATATCACGGATATCCATATGACGCGCGATCAGTTCGCCCTGCGTCGTGATATCAGAAAGCAGCGCATCGACCTTCGCCTGCAGATCCGCATCCGTGATCGCGCTTGCCAGTGTGAACTTAAACGATCCGTCACCTTCAACCGTCTTTGCCGCCTCCGGCACCTGACCAATCTGACTGATGTCATTGACTTTTATATCCATAGCATTTCCTCACCCTGCCGCGATCTCATCCGCAATATACGCAGTCACTTCCTGCACCGTCTGGACAAAATCATTGTTTTGAAAGCGACGCACGACTCCTGCTTCCACCAGCTTCTCCTCGGAAAAATCAGCACTGTCTGCCAGAAATCTCCGGCACATCTCCTCGTACTTCGGAACATCCTGCTTCTGCTCTCTTGCGATCGCACGCATCAGGCGTTCCCCATCTTCCACTTCAATATAGATCGGCACAACACGGTCTGCTCCAAAGTACTCCCGAATCTTCGTATATCCTTCCAGCGTCACAATATACAGATAATTGTTCTTGCTTAAATCGATCCGCTCATCGTCAACTGTAAAATACTTCCACACACCATACACCGTATTGTAGGCACGAAGTTCCATGATGCGCCCCGCGTCCTGCAGCCGCTGCACCGTATCTTCTGTACAGAAATGATACTCGCGTCCATCCTGTTCGCCATCCCGGATTGGTCTGGTCGTATAGGGAATGATCGGCTTTAATCCGAGCGCGCCTTTTTCCATAATTTCATGATAAATACTGTCCTTGCCCGAGGAACTCTTCCCCATGACACAGTAGATCTTGCCCATAAGTCTCTCCTATCAGTTCATTATAGTATATGAAAGATATAAGTGTCAAAAATTATTTACCACATGAACATGCCCTGCCTGCGGCAATCCTTCCACATCTAGTTCCATTTTCTGGCATGTCTCAATGACCGTGAGCGTCTGCTGATCCAGTACCTCGCCCGGCACGATCACAGGAATTCCCGGCGGATACAAATAAATGTAGTCTGCACAGATCCTGCCTTCCGCCTCGGAAAAAGCGACACTTGTACTCTCCCCATCCTGCACCTCATCGATCTCCATCGCCTTCTTCGGCTGCCGATAAATTTTCTCAGGCGAAAACATTTCTCTCTGATCTGTGACGGTCAACGTCGCATCGATCTCCAATAACGCATCCGCCAGACGCTCCAGTCCTTCTTCGGTGTCCACGAACGAAGTCATCGCCAACACATAATTTCCACTCGACATCTCCATCTGCAATCCATATTGTTTAAGAAGCTTCTCCTGCAACGCTTTACCGGAGATTGCCCCATTGGTCACAAGCAGAAGCTTTCCAATATCGTACGCATAAGCTTCTTCTCCTGCAAAATCAGCGCGATCCGGAACACTAAGAATCGTAAGACTTCTCATTTTCTTCCGAAATGCCTGCAGCCGCCTTACGTACTCCTTCATCCGCACGCCTTTTGCCTCATCCGCAATCCGCAGGCTTTCCTCAATCCCCGCCATCAGCACATAGGAAGGGGAACTCGTCTCATAGATTCCAAGAAACTTCTCCACTTTTGCCACATCAATCCGATCTGAGCACAGATGGAGTAGCGCCGTCTGCGTCGGTGCAGGAAGCGTCTTGTGCACACTCATGATGACCGCATCCGCCCCAAGAACGGTCGCATTGTCTGGGAATGCCTCATCCAGTCCAAAATGCGCACCATGCGCCTCGTCCACAATCAGTGGAATTCCGTGCGCATGTGCCAGATCCGCAATCGCCCGAACATCCGACACAAGTCCGTCATACGTTGGCGAAGTGATCACAATTGCCTGAATATCCGGCTTTTCAACAAGCTTCCTCTCCACATCTGCTGCCTGGATCTGTCCCTGGATTCCGTAATGTGTCGCAACCGGATACACATACTCTGCCTTGAGTCCACGCAGATAGATGGCGTTGTAGACGGCCTTGTGACAGTTGCGCGCCACCAGAACCCTGCCACCTTTCGTTGTCGCGGCACTGATCGCTGCGAGGATGCCACACGTACTTCCGTTCACGAGATAATACGCCTTCCGTGACTGATACATCTGTGCTGCATACTGCTGCGCCTCAAAAAGAAGCCCCTTGGCATGATGCAGATTGTCAAATCCCTCGATTTCTGTGATATCGAGTTCGTATGGGAAAAAGCCGCTCAACTGCCGCTTGTGCCCCGGCATATGAAACGGGTACACATCCGATTGCGCAAGCGCCTTCAATTTTTGTTCTATCATAATTTCTCCATATTAAAACACGCCATATATTATGATTAACATGGATGTTCCTAGCCCAGAAATCTTCTAAGCTCCGGCATCCAGTCGTCAAAAAAGATATCATTATTACAGAGACTCCGCCAGATCGGCGCTAGAAACGCCAATACAAGATGCAACACATCGGCCCACGCCACGGTTTCGCCCCCATGACCTCGCACATATTTCTCCCAGCATTTTCTCATATATGTATATGACTCATATTCAGCAAGCTGCGTAAGCCTGAACTCCTTGCGCACCTGCGGACATGCTTCACTGAGTCCACTCAATTCTTCCAGCACATACCGTCCACTGAGTGAATCGTGCAGCAGTGTCTGATACACACGGTCATAACATCCCATATCACCGATCAGTTCCAGCTTATTTACGATTTCAAACAAATCCCGGCTCAACAGATTCTCCGGTGCATACACAAGATACGACAAATGCCGGTTCTCGATGACTGACAGGCGGATCTCCTTCTGTTCCGGCCGCTGGTTCTCTGCCTGAACGCTTCGGATCACGATACAAAGCGGCACCTGCATCTGCCTATAGGTTCCTGTCAAATGAAGAAAAAAAGTTCCCTCTTTCTCTGTCACCTCTCCGCTCCAGCTGATCTGCTGCGCATTGTCTCCGCCCAGAAGTTCGAGCATCATATGCTTGCACAAAGCGACGGACAGCTTCTGTCCGGGACACAGTTTCTCCGGCGCGATCCGCCTTGCCGCAGGCTGATAGAGAAAACCAATCTGTTTCTCCGACCGGTTCCTGTATGCTTCCGTCCCCAACACATTCTTACTCGTAAGCCACAGATACTCTCTATAATCCGATCCGAAAATGCGAAGCATCACATCTTCGATCATGTATCCATAGAGTGCATCTGCAAAAGAAAGCTGCAGTTTCTCACCCTGCTTCTTCAGTTCCGGAGCCTCACACACGCCGACTTTCATAGCCACACTCCGATCATGCTCTGCACCTTGCCGACTACTTTACGCGCACGGGCATATGCCATCAACGCAGAAATATCCTTCTGCGAATCGCGAATGTACGACTGCAACGCTTCCTTAAAGACCTCGCGCTCCAACTTACTCTCATACTTGAGACAGTCACAGATCACACGATCCCTGTCATAAATCTGAAACTGCTGCCCGCTGATCATAATCTCCGTCGATCCGAGTTCCAACGCTTCCGGCTCCGTATAGTAAGGAATGATCTTCGGATAATCCATCTTAAAACGGGACTTCGACGTATTCTTGTCTACCGCCAGATGCCAGCCGTACGGTTTCTGTGAAATGTAGCCATATGCATAGAGTGCACTCTCCATACAAAGTCTGGCGTCGCCAAAAAGCCTGGCAACCAGTTCCTCCTCTGTAAACCGGTCGATCCGGTCCGTATAATATCCGTTCTTGATGCGCACCAGATCCCCACTCTGCACAAAATCCAGAATTCTCCGATAATCGATCCCGAGCTCCGTGAACTGCTCCTTCTTCACAATTCCCCCCTGCTCCTCGATCAATTGTGTAATCTGTTCCAACGCCTGCTGCGCCGCTTTTGTCCGATTGTTCATTGTTCTTACTTTCCGCTCCATAAAAAATATAGTGGTAATTTATTTCCTATTTTACGCCTCTTTTTGCCATGCGTCAACAAACGTTTACACAATACCTGATGTCTTTTTCCGATTGATTCTTTGATCTATTTGTCTTATAATAGATATTAGGACATCACATTTTGTCTTTCTTGTCGTTTATGCAGAAAGGAGCAATCATGAACGAATCACCGACACTTCGCAAGAATCCATCCCGAGAAACCTGTGAGGGAATCATCAAACGAATCCTGATCACAGAAGTATTAGAGCATGGAAGAAACAAACACTTTAAGGGTGCCTCTGATTTTATGAATTACTTTGAATCGCTTTACCCGGCATCCGACGCCTTAACCAAACAAGTGCAGCGTGCGATCAAAGCGATGGATATGCCCAAGGACGAACACGGCTTTCTGATCGTCAATAAAACAACAGATCAGTTTGAGCAGGAAAAAGAACTGACGAATCTCTTCCGGCAGGCCGATGTCACAATCAATCCGATGGAACAGATTGCGACCATCTTTTTATCTGCTGCCCCGTATGCACGGACGCATATCATCCATCTGCTGGAGACTTCGGAACTCTTTCGCGATAAATATCTTACCATTGTCGAGACTTCAAACGGACTGCTGATCTACACGGAAGATAAGAATCGTCTACTTGGAATTTTAAATAGTCTGACAATTTAATGTTGATTTTTCAATGTCGATTCGAGATAAAAACGACAGAATATTCATCATATTCTGTCGTTTTCTTTATTTTTTGTCGCAAATATTGTCGATTATATCTTTATTTAAACAATCGGTCTCTCTTTCGGTAACGTTTCTTGCGATTGTTTACTTTAAAGCGCGCTTTCTCCATTCTGCGCATCTCATGCTTATGGCGAATCAGGTAAAAATTGTCATATACCCGTTTCACAAGGAAAATGATAAGAACAAAAAACGCGCATCCTAAGATTCCAAGAACGATATAAACCGGACGGATCCAGATGACGTTCTCTTCCTTCTTCGTATTGTCCTGTTTCCGGTCAAAGTAATTCTCCTCTACCTTCGCGCCTGTTGTCTCAATGGACGCTCCGCCTACCACGCGTCCCGCGTAGGTATATGTGAGCTTTGCGACCGTTCCGCCACGGTTTTCTTTGTCTTCCTCAAACTTTGCATCCTCGAACTTTGCCGCCTTCGGCATGATAATGTATGCATCCTTGTCCAGTCGGACAAACACATCATTATTGTTCAGCAATCCGCGGTTGCGTTCTTTATCATCCGCGATGCTTTTTTCATTTTCCGATATGTTGAGTGCCTGAAAATTCTCGAAGCAATAATCCATCAACTTGCGTGTATCGGTGTAATGATCCGGCGAATTCGCATTCAGCACAACACACACCAGTGTAATTCCGTCCTTCTCCGCGAACGATACCAACGTGCTTCCCGCCACTTTCGTGAAGCCGGTCTTGCCGCCAGTACAATAATCATACAGATGTGAGTAATCTCCCTGCCACGGATAGATCATCTTGTGATGGTTGTGACAGTAATACGGATCATCATGCTTGTTGGTCACCGGAATCGTATAGCTCGGCGCACCAGTGATAATCCGGAATGTCTCATTCTTGTATGCTGCTGCAGAAATCAACGCCATATCATAAGCACTCACATAGTGATTCTCATCCGGCAGTCCGTTACAGTTGTTAAAATGCGTATCCTGACATCCCAGTTCCTTCGCCCGCGAATTCATCAGATCAATGAACGTCTGATAATCGCCACCAAGCTTCTGCCCCACATGCTCCGCGATCGCGTAAGCACACTCATTGGCCGATTCCAGCATAATTCCGTACAAGCACTGTTCAACGGTAAGCTGCTCATCCAGATCTCTGGCAATATGGGACGTATCGCCTTCATTATTATAGACTGCATCTGCTGAGAACGTAACGATCTCATCCATATCACAATTCTCGATTGCAAGCAGTGTTGTCATGATCTTCGTAATACTTGCCGGATAGAACTGCTTATGAATCTTCTTCTCATAAAGGATCGTTCCGGTGTTGACCTCCATCACGATCGCACTTGGCGACGCGGCACTGACACCATCCGGCCAATACTCTTTCGCCTGCGCCATCTGCGGTACTGCCGGCAATAAAGAAAGCCCTGCCAACAAACCTGCCAGCAGCCGCTTCCATCGATTTTGTTTCTTCATCTATATTTACCTCGAATTATCATGCTTTCTGTAAATATTCTGTCTAAAGTATAAGCGCTCCTGCGTGATCCCGCAAGAAAATTTTGCAAACAGCAGAATTTATTTGCCTGATGCGAAGAATTATAGTACGATGGTAGATATAATTCACACCACAGGGGAGAAAATCATGAGATTACGCAATATTCCGGGCGCGGATGAAATCGTTTCATCCAGCCTGTATTCAATACAAGATCCAACCAAACTGAAGGGACACTGGCACGAATTTCTGCACACAGATGCACCGATCCATATCGAGATCGGCATGGGCAAGGGACGCTTCTTAATGGATCTTGCCGCAGCCAATCCGGATATCCAGTACATCGGCATTGAGCGCTACACAAGTGTTCTGCTCCGTGCTGTACAGAAGATGGACGAACTGCAGCTTCCGAATGTCCGCTTTCTTTGCATCGATGCCGCAACGATCGCTGACATTTTTGCTTTGGGCGAAGTGGATCGCATTTACTTAAACTTCTCGGATCCGTGGCCGAAGGATCGCCACGCAAAGCGCCGCCTGACCTCGCAGCAGTTCTTAGAACGCTACGATCAGATTCTTACACCGGATGGTCGCCTGGAGTTCAAGACCGACAATCAGGATCTGTTCGCATTCTCTCTCGACGAGATCGATAACTCAGACATCTGGCATCTGGATGCCTTCACCTGGGATCTTCACAATGATGCTGCTATGAACCGCGGCAACATTATGACTGAGTACGAAGAGAAATTCTCTTCCATGGGCAATCCGATCTGCAAACTGATCGCATCCCGCTAAATAAAGCATCTACACAAACACAAATCCCATGATAGCGATATCGATCGCCACCATGGGATTTTTCTCATCCGAAGTCTTTATTTCCTTCTTTTTTCATAAATTTTATAACAGAATCCCGCTTCTTCATCCGTGATCACCTCGTGAGAAAAAGCGCATTTCTTCACAATCTCCATATACCGCATCCAGTCTGCTTCCGCAACAGAAGGATATGCTTTTACGAGCTTTTGCGCATACTCTGCATCCGTAAGCGGCCTCATTTGGAGCCCCAGCATACCGGAGCGCGTTACACTTGCCGTATTCATTGGGCGTCCCTTCATCAGCCCCCGATAAATACGCCGGTTGATCCGCTTTACCGCATTACGGTTGCGCTTCGCTTTCAGTTCCTTCACCAGGCGCTGTCTGTAACTGACCACGAACCGATAACTTCCATAGAAGACAAATCCTGCAAGAAGAATACATAGGCAAATGATCAAAAGAACTTTTCCGAATCCTTTGCCACGATTCTGCTGCCTCGTAACTCCCGTCTCGGTTCCTGATTGCGTCTCCTTTTTCTGTGTTGTCTGTGTATTTGTTTGTGTCTCGGTCTCGCCTGGCTGGGGCGTTTCGGAAGGCTGTTCACTCGCTTCCTGCTGCAATCCCTCCTGTCTGCGCTCCTCATGCCTTTGCTTTAATTGATCATCCTGCCTTCCGTCAGTCGGAAACGAATCACTCTTTGCCGTATAGCCGGGTGTCATCTCATACGGCACCCATCCGATATCGTCCATATAGATTTCCACCCATGCATGCGCACAGTAATCTTTCACGGCCGCCACATAGAAAAGCTGGTCAGATTTCCCGCCTTCACTCTTAAAATTTCCCGGTTTCACTACGAAACCGGATGCATAGCGTGCCGGGACTCCCAATTCCTGCAGAATCAATGTCGCAGCACTGGCATAATGCATACAGTAGCCTTCCTTGCTCGTGCGCAGGAAGTACTCGATTGGATCCATTCCTGCCGGTAGATCATCCAGATAAAGATTATACTCTGTGTCGGAAAATAGCTGATTCCTCACTTCACGCGCAACCTCGTTCCGCGCCAGATTCGTTGTATAACTTTCGTACTTCCCAATATCCTGATCCGACCAATAGGATGCATTCAGAAAGGTTTCCCACGCTGCCAAAGCCTCTTTCACCCGGTCACAGGTATTCTCGCTATCATCTCCTGAAAGCTGACCGCTATCCTGCAGGGCATACGTCACTCGATCCTTATAGTGATCAATCATAGGGACTTCCGAAGTTCCGTTCCTGTCATGCGTTAACACATAGTTGCGATACCATGCCTCGCCATCCTCATACGCCTTATCTCCGGTATCATCATAAAGTCCATCATATCCCAGCATCCTGCTTGCCGGAATCAGCCACTGTGTAAATTCGACCGACGGTTCCTTTCCCTTGCGCCATACGGCATCCTTATACATCTGCAGGGAAGCATCGCTGCTGGAAGGATTCCAGAAATACGGAAGCAACGCCGAATGACTGCGCGGATTTTCATAAGCAATCTGCATTTTTCCCTCGACCTGACCGTACTCTGCGGCAAGCAACGCCGCTACCGAATCCCGACTCATCTTCTTATACGTCATCTGCTGAAGCAGTTCCGCGAAACCGGAGCTGTCAATAAGATGATCCTTCGCTTCGGTCTCATAAGAATGATCCGGCGCATTCCATGTTCCGTCCTCATAGTCTGCACTGCAAAACGTTTTCATATACAAATTTCCCAGTGGCTGCTGATCACAAGAGATCGTCACTATCGTCTCATCACTATATTCCGGCTTATCGTTGTCCAGTGTTGCCTTATTCTTATCATAAGAAGACTTCGATCCAATTCCCGCAAGAGACATCGCCGTATCCTCGATCCTGTGCTGGAATTCAAGAAACGACGGTCCATATTCCATAAGCTGATCCACTTTGCCTTCGAAACAGATTGGAATCAAGACAACAAGAATTCCCGCAACCATAATCGTAGCTCCAATTGCTGCAAGCTGCCATACGATCCTCTTACTGACACGCTTCTGCCTTCCGATTCTCGATCGGATCTGCGCCTTACCAGCTTCCCATCCACCAGAATAGAGCAAAAGCATTCCGGCAAACGAAACCAGAAGAGACTTTGCATCCGGTCTTACATTCACAAGCAATGCCGATCCAACCGCTGCCAGATTCGGCAACAACAGGAAAATGCGACATTCACTGACATACCGCAGAATAATCATACAAAGCGTGACAAGTAAAACCGTAAACGCCAATGCATACCCCAATTCCGAGCCATCATTGTACGGATAAAAACCGGTATCATGATAGGCATTCCAATATGGCAGGTAATCATCAAACCACGCATGGAAGCTTGTCCACAAAGCTTCTCTGATATGCCAACTCCTCCAGCCGAGCCACCCTAACAAAAGCATCTCAAACAGCACACGGATCTTCACCATATATCGTCTTCCAAGAAGCGGAATCAGTTCATTGACAGCCACCGTAACAACTACCAAAAGCTGTATCCAGCGAAGTGCTTCTTGGGACAGCACCCAATGTTCAAAGGCACTGTTCAAAATAAGACGTACGCCATACAGCAGAAGCTCCGTTGCCACAAGGGATCGGATCAGGCGCATGCAGCACTCCGAAAACGTGTATTCCGTTGTACGAATGTTCTCCTTCTCCCTCATAGTACAATCTCCAGTTTCTCCGCAATCGCTTTCCACTCGTTTCCACGCATCTCTGTCAATTCCTGTTCATTCAGCAAAAGCTTCTTATCCACAATCTGAATGTGGAAAAGTGCATGATCCTCACGATATTTTTGTGTATATAACTCTTTTATCGCTAAAGGCGCTGTTCCCAGGCAATCCGCAAGATATTCGCACATAAAAATATAGAAACTTTCCTCATTATCCACGCGGATTCTTACAATATCCCCACGTTCTCCACTATACCATGCCGCAAAATGTGGACAAGCTGCATCCATCAGCGAGAAGGAAAGACTCGCTACAGCTTCCAGATAAAGCTCTACCTCATCCTGTCCTCTGACTCCCGCCGCATCCCGATCCAGAAGCAGTACCACCGGACAAGCCAGCGCCTGACTGTCCTGGCGCACCAGAAGTTCCTCCGACTTGGCAGACAGCTTCCAGTGAATATTCTGAATGCGGTCTCCTGCCTGAAACTCGCGAATATCAAAAATCTCACTTGCATCATCACCCGGATGGAAATCATCGTACACGTCCGCATCCCCGAAGAAATTGCGCGTCCGCTCTGAAATACGGATTCCGACACTTGTCATCTGCGGCAGCACCTGAATCTGCGAGCTGCCCTCCACACGCTTTGTCATAGAGAAAAGACCCGTAAGATCATAGAATCTTATGCTGCAAAGCTCAAACTCATAATTCCCTGCATATGGCACCAATACCGAATATGCATACTCATTATCACCCGGGTAGACTGCATCCCCCAATTTATACGACTTTTTTCTTATAGCAAAGAATCGGTTGTTACAGATCAACCGGTAACGGACTCTCGTACACACAAACTTTCCGTGGTAATGCACGCGAAGCACAACCGGAATCTCATCCCCTGCTTCTGCGACCGTCATCGGCGAATCGATTTCTGCACTGATACAACGCTTTCGCCACACCAGAAAAAGAAATGCGAGCACCAAAAGAATTGCTTCGGCAAACCCAAGCAGAACGATTGATTCACTCGCATAGATCAACGCAATATAAAACGTGACAAGTGTCACAATTCCCCCAACGATAAAACTAACCACGATACTCTGACTTCTCCATATAAGATGCCGGCTGCTTTGTCACGGAAAGGATCTCCGACAGGATCGCTTCCTCCGTCATATGTGTCACACGCGCTTTCGTGTTCAGTACGATTCTATGCTTTGCAATATCCAAAAAGATGTCTGCCACATCCTCCGGCATTACATAATTACGCCCCTGCAGAAAAGCCCACGCCTTTGCCATACGCACACAGGCGATCGTACCTCGCGGGCTGACCCCCAGTTCGATGTAACTATTTTCACGCGTTTTTCCCACCAGCGCAACAATATACGTATAGATCGACTCGCTCATATACACGTCCTCGACCATGCCGCACAAAGCCTCAAGCTCCTGCGCTCCGATCACAGGCTGAAGTTCCACCATATTTGCAGAACTGCTCCTGCCACGCGCAATCGCGATCTCGCTTTTGACATCTGGATAACCCATACTCATACAGATCATAAAACGATCGAGCTGCGATTCCGGAAGAAGCTGCGTTCCGGCACTTCCCTTCGGATTCTGCGTCGCCATCACAATAAACGGCTTCGGTACCTCGCGGCTCACACCATCTACCGTCACTTTGCTCTCCTCCATGACCTCAAGAAGCGCGGACTGCGTCTTCGGTGAAGTGCGGTTGATCTCATCCGCCAGGAACAGATTACACATGATCGTTCCCGGATAATATACAAAATCCCCAGTCTCCTTTCGATACATATTAAATCCAAGAATATCCGCCGGCAGCACATCCGGCGTAAACTGTACTCTATGATTCTCCAGCCCCATTACCTTGGAAAAAGCGACCGCCAGCGTCGTCTTGCCCACTCCCGGCACATCCTCGATGAGAATGTGTCCTCCGGCAAGAATCGCCGCAAATGCCTTCTTGATGCAGTCATCCTTACCCGTCACTACACGCGCAACCTCTTCCATGACTGCTTTTGCCGTCTCGTATTCCATACCCATGAACAAATCCCCCATTCTTTGATTCATCGGTCATTCCACAATACTAAATTTCTACCCTCTGACCAATATAGACAATTTCCATTCCTATTTTCTTCAGTATACGAAACTTATAAACATTAGGCAAGTATCGTCTTATTCTTATTTATCTCATATTGTCAAAAAGCCATCTCTGCGAAATGCAGAGACAGCTTCTGTTTTTAACCATATGCAATAAAAAAACCCCCAACGAATCACTTTGTTCGTCAAGAGTTCTTTTGCAACATCTCATCGAGATAAGACTTTGTTAGTGCGCGATCAGGGGTTCGAACCCTGGACACCCTGATTAAGAGTTGTGTTTATCGCTTTTCATGTAATTTCGTTACTTTTTTATCGATTCAGCATTTTTTTCAAATTTAATATCGAAAATCGTTTCTGAATTTATGTTGTTTAAAAATCGTTACCTTTTACCTTACGTTTTGGGAACTTGATGATGTTTCTTTTGTTGCTTGCTCCGCGGCACCGGAGCTTGCGAGTAAGCATATACTGTTTTGTGTTCCTGGGTCACATTGTCGAAAGTGTTCCAGGAGCTTCTTTTCCTGATCGGTTAGAATCGGCGGTGGTGTTTCGTTGAGATCTAGCAGATAATCAGCCGACACGTCTAAGTATTTGCATATTTTTATTAGAGCATCTGCACTCGGTAGTCCGCCTTTTTTCCATCTATCGGTACTTGTTTGACTGAATCCGGCATTTTTTGCTAGTCGGTTCATTGATATGTTTTTTTGTGTTATTAGTTTTTCTAATTTTTCAAAAAACATTTTTCCTCCTTTTTATCACATTTCGTGTAATTTACCATTGCAAATGTATCTCATTTCGTGTACTATAGTCATATGAAGTACACGAAATGTGATACATTTTCGCAGAAGTTATTCTATTATATCACATTCCAGCAATTTATTGAATTACATTTTGGAGGTATCTATTTATGTCGGAGATAGCGAAATTCGAAAAACAAGTTGCTATCGATCAGATCAATCGTTTTTTAGATCGGTACCGTGAACTTAATGCCAAGGTACTTGACGTTGAATATTATCTGAGTTTGTCAGAAAAGGATCGAGACGATCTCAAGTTCGCATATCATACCGCTGGTTGCAATGTTGCTATGCTGGTTGATACGTTCAAGGATCTGCTTTTAGTTTCTGATCTTGATGGATAATTTAATTGATTTTTGAAGAGTCACTTTTTTCTTAAGGAGATGTTTTATGCCAGATCCGATTGAAGCGTTTGTTTATGTCTTTTTGATTTTTTCGCTTTATATGTTCCTTACTGATGATCATAGTTGCAAGATTCCGGATTATCCGTTTCATCTTTCTGAAGCCGGGCGCCCAGCGCGCCGCGCGCCTCACCATTCAATACCAAACGTACCGATTGAATGTAGGAAGAAACAAAAGGAATCATAAGAAACCCGTAATCATCGCCGCTGCTGTGTATAAGTTTACAACGCGCCGGGTTTGGAGCTTTGTGCATATGCTTGTGGATAGCCTTGTGTGTAAGCGTGTGGACAGCGTTTCCGGCACGAGCGCGGCAAGGTTGGCTCTTTAACCTTGCCGCGGCGCTGTCCATCCGCTTATGCATAGGCTATCCATAGCATATGCACAAGCGGAAGGCGCGTTGTGAACTTATGCACGGCAGAAAGAAAGGAGTGGCGGCATGAGAACGTTTTGGAGCTTCGAGACAGTCAGCCCCAATCGGTACCGTTTGGTATTGGCAGACGAGGAGGCGCGCGCGCGCTGGGCGCCCGGCTACGAAAGTACCAATCCCCGGGACGTTATCGAAGCGATGATGTACCTGAACACAGGATACCGGGGGAAGCTGCTCCAGGATCGACACATCGATCTACTAGAAAAGATCAAATGCTCTGCCATGACTCAGGGCTTTGAAATAAAAACTAAATAGGGAAGGAGGTTTATCGCTTGAAAAAGAATCTATCCAAGTCTATCCGCTTATCTCAAGAAGTGTTCGACTATATAGACCAAGCGCCGGGAAAGGGCTTTAACGAAAAATTTGAAAATATCATCCTCGAGGCGAAAACTGGAGAAGCCGAACGAAAGCAAACACTTGCGGATCTTGACGCTCGTATACTAGAACGACAGCGATATCTGAAACAACTTTTTGAGAGATACAGACATTTGCAGACATTCTTTTCTCGCATTCTGCATCTCATGCATGAGGTTGACACTTTGGAGAAGACCTTGGATCAAGCCATGAATGTAGAACAAACAGATGATGTATCAGAAAAGGAGAACGATCTATGAATTTTAGAGTATTAATTATGTATAGCGGCTTTGTAGATATCAAAGCTCGTGAAGGTCATGACGCAGTAGAAGGATTATCCGTTGAGTATTTCTTTTTCGGAGATAACGGAGAGCAGCTCGAGTCTAAGATCTCGGCTGACGATGTATCTGGTATCAGACGCGGTAAGTCGTTTCTGCAACCGGACAAGCTGCATAAGGTTTCATTCATTCCGGGAATCTATGACGGAAAGTTCGAAATGAAGGTCGGAGCGGACGGTAAGCCTGTGCTTAAGCTAGTTGATCTTGACTTTGTCGGAAAAGCTAAGATTTCTATGATTCCGGAGAAGTAATTATGATTAGTTTGATACTACGTACATTTTATTCAGTTAGGAGCTTCACATGGAAAGTACTGAACTTGTTACGGTTGATGAGATAACTTCGGACGTCACGGAGACTGTCGAAGGATCACTCTCGCCGGATGATCTGAACAGTTACGTTCAGGAATTCATGGATATGCAGATCGGGGCGGTTTCGTTCCTGGCTTTCGCGCTAGGTATCGTGATCGGGATCCTTGCGTATCATATTCTTTCCCGGAGGTGGATCGCATGAGTGATTATTTTACTGTATGGATCGAGTCCCTGGTCATGGGAATCGGGTTAGGTTTTATTATCGGTTTCATTTCGTGGGCCATTGGCTTTGCGATTTATGGAATAATAAAAATGTGTAAGATGGCTTAAGCCATCAGAAAAGGAGGCAACTTATGGAAACTATTTCAGCTGCAATGAAGACTGCTTTCGCAGCAGTTCAGACGGATGTAACATCAATGATCTCTACATCTGCACCGTACGCTCTCGGTATCATCGGAACAGTTCTCGCTGTTACCATCGGTATCAAGGTTTTCAAGAAGCTTACAGCTCAGGCTTAGTTTTTTGCAAATCGAATAGTTATCACACCAAAAGGGGTAAGGGACTTGATGCCCTTGCCCTTTTTTGTATCTCATTTTCAAAACCGGCAATTCCGGATCCGGATGCTGCAGCGTGAATATTGAGATACATTTTTTAGGAGGGTTTCATGAATCAGCGTAAAAAAACTAAATTCCGTCGCCGGATCAACCGGATGAAAAACAAAATTCAATATCTCAGGAAACGTGTTGGTGTTCCAGTAACTTGTTTCTTGCTCTGCTTCTCTCTTATCGCGGTAACGCTTTTTGCAACGAAGCAGCAAGCTTATGCTACCGGAGTCGAGGAAATGTTTTATTACACGTATTGGGATCTGATTAGTGGTCTGTTTGCCGAGACCGGATATCAGTTTTCTTCGCCGGATTCATATTATGCGAAACCCGATCGAGCATCAGGTAAAGATGTATGGGACAACTTCTGTACCTGGGTCGAGAATAAAGCGAAAGTGCTTTCTCTCCCGGTCGAGGTTGTGAATGATACCATTTTTAAAGAGCTGGAGAACCTTCCGAACGTGGTCAACGCTGCCGGAGTGAGTATGTCCGAGGCATTGGCGCAGCTGCTTGGTACCGTGTTACCAACGGCGGCAACGGATGAAGCGATGAAGAATCAATTTGATTGCTCGTCTGCTAATTCAGTAAATGATATGATTGAATCTATTACTGGTGGAACATGTCCAACTAGTTTTTTGAACTCTGTTTGTGCTGGTCGATTATTAAGTATTGTTCTTTACAATGGTTCTTATTATTTATATACTTGTGATCCGTCTGAGCCTATTTTTATTCGGAAATATTCTAGTTCTTTTTATGCTTTTTATGCTTTGGTTAATGGTTCTTATAAATTGATAGAACAGTATGCTTGTTATCGTATTACAGATGGTAGTGGTCGTTCAGTAACTTCTCCTGGTTTTAGTACTATGCCCTCTTTTATTATACAAAACGGTGCATTTACTGCCGCTGATGGTACTGCTTTATCTGATATGGCACGCGTCAAGGTCAAGGAAAAAACCGATGATAAGGACGGTGTCTATATTCCTGGTGTTGGTTGGAAAACTTCCTGGGATCTGTGGCGTGATCAGGTCAATGATCGTGTTACAACCGACGCTGAGGATGAGGCTTGGAATTCTCGTTATAAGTTTGATAACGATGATGATGATAAGAAGAAACAGAAGAAAGAGGATAACAACAAAGACAAGCTTCCAGTTGTTCTTCCTATTCCGTTTAAGCCTGGCAAGGATACGGAAAAGGACACCGAAACAGAAACAGAAACCGAGTCAGAGAAGGACACGGAGCCAGCTCCCGGACCGATTCCGAAGCCGAACCCTACGGAAGACGGATCCGAAGATGACACTGAAACAAAAAAGCATATTCAAGATGTAATTACTAACGCTGGAGGTAGTAGCGGCGGCAATTGGAAAAAGCTTTTTCCGTTCTGTATTCCCTGGGATATTATGACGCTGATCAAGTCCATGAATGCCGAGAAGAAAGCTCCGCATTTCAAGTATGAGCATACCTTTAAAGGTATTAACTATACATTTTCTATTGATGTCGATATGTCCGATTATTGGAAGTATATCAAGATCTTCCGCTGGGGAATGACTATATTCTTTATAATCGGCTTATTCTTCTTAACTGTAAAATTTACAACATTCGTTCATCGTGGTTCCTGATGAACAGATCGGAGGTTTATTATGAGTGCTGCTATGCTCAGACCTTTTTTTATATCGATTGCTGCCATGGTTGTATTAGTCCTGGTCGCTTTCTTCTGTGGCATCTTGCCGGAAAGTCCTTTCCTTGCATTTATCAATGCGGAAGAGGTTAACGGCTATTTGTCTGCAATCAATTATTTTGTTCCTATCGATGCATTCATTGCAATCGGCTCTGCCTGGTTAACTGCAGTTGTTCCCTGGGTAATCTCCCAGTTCGCTATAACTGGTGTCAAGATGCTTGGCGAGTGGATCCCATTCACTTAGATCGGAGGTATTATGATTTCGCTTTATTCAGGGACTCCAGGTGCCGGAAAGTCTTTGCATTTAGCTTCTCGGTTGTGTAACTGGATGAAATATAAGAAAGCCCCTATTATTGGTAATTTTTCTTGCGATTTTAGTTGTATTAAAAGTCCAAAGGGCAGCTTTTTGTATATTGATAATGCTTTCCTTACACCTGAACGTCTCATTACATTTTCAAAAAATTATTCTGATTATGTCGGAAGGAGAGTCAAGGAAGGGGAGATTCTTCTAGTAATAGACGAGTGTCAGATAATGTTCAATGCGCGAGATTGGGGGCAAAAAAACCGCGCTGCATGGTGTAGCTTTTTTACTCAGCATCGTAAGCTCGGATACGAAGTAATATTAGTGGCTCAGTTTGACCGAATGCTTGATCGACAGATTCGAAGTCTTATTGAATATGAATGGATTCATAGGAAAGTTTCGAATTTTGGTATCCAGGGCAAATTAATTGCTTTGCTTTTTGGTGGCAAAATCTTCGTAGCTGTGAAGGTTTGGTATCCGCTCAAACAGAAAGTTGGAAGTGAATTCTTTATGTATCATAAGAAATATTCTGAGATCTATGATACATATGCTCTTTTTTCATCGCCTACGGAGAACATTTGATTGATCTATTTTGTGTATCTCATTTTTTCTTCAGGTGCGACGCTGCAGCTTGAATTTTGAGATACATTTCAGATTCGAACGAGTCCGGCGATGGGGTGCGGAGCGGGGATTGAGGGGACCCGCGACGCGGCACATCGCCGGAGCGACCACGTATCTGTAATACGTGGTCTGAAAATACATAACTAATTCTATCAAAACTCTGATGGATACTAGCTTTGAACGTGTTTTTGCAATTTGGCGAAATCGCGTTTTCGCCAAAAAATATTTTAGCGAAAGAAGGGATATTTTGCTTGATTTAAGATTCTTAAAAGATACCTATATATACAATGAGTTCGACGAGGTCGAAAACGCGTACTGGTTTGATTTTAAGAAAACAAAGTTCCTACATAACATTGATACTTTTTATTATTCGGTCAAATTTAAGCAAGATTTTACTGCTGATTCGAAAGATTTGAGCGTAAAGCGCTTCAGGCGTTACTTTGAGAACATTGCAGCTTCTTGGGAGAAGCTTAATGATTATGATTCTGGTGTATCTGTATTCCTGCCGGAGCTTCCTGGCACTCTGAATTATAAACCGTTTACATTTGCTGGCTATTACAATATCTGTCTTGAATGTCCGGAATACTTCGATATGTTTTTCGCTCCGAAAGTTCCTCATTCGATGGATGACGGAAAATCTGTTACGTGTGAATGTGTAGTACAGATTCGAAGTTATATGCTCTGGATGTATGGAGTGAAACTTGCTTATGAGCGATCTTTTGAGTATGTTAAGGCGATTGCGCAGCATTTTGGGTTAGATATCGAATTTACGCAAGAAAATCGTGTTGACTATTGCTGGCATTCGAATTATTTAAAGAGTCCGGAAAAGTTCTTTACTCCAGAGAACTTCTACAAGATGCGTGTAGATCGTTTTAAGGATGCTCTCATTCATACCAGCAAGAAGGGTTCCGAGGATTTTGAGATTGATTATCTTGCGATCGGTAAGCGGTCTGATAAGATTTTTATTCGAATTTATCTTAAGTCAAAGGAAGTTGTTGAGAAGGGTTATAAACCATGGTTTTTCAAAGTGTGGCTTTTGAATGGTCTTATCAATCGATTTGATTTCTACTGTTATGAATACGCTTTCTTGAAACATAGCTGGAAAGCTTTAGATCTTGGTCGTATTGCTTATTATGCTGAGTATGGAAGGCAAAAGCATTATGTAGAAAAATGTAAGAGGATCCTGGCCGGTGAGGAAGATATATCTCCTGATTCGCTTAAGCGTCTTGCTGATCTGCTTACTCCGGAAGTCAACCTGATCATGAATGTTGAGTATCAAACAATGCGCAAACATTCGAAAACTTATCAGCTTATTCCATTTTTTGATAATTCGGACAAGCTGACCAGTAAGCGGATTTATGATTATCTTGATAACAGAAAGCTTATCTGTGATTATCTTACAAGCAAGGTCTTCCGGTTGGTTGAACCGCATGAAGCTGGAGTGAATGATTCTAATAAGTCGCGTCGTGATTATTGTGCTTTTTGGAAAGCGCTTCGGATGTGTAAACTGACAGATACATTTGTTCCTGAAGAGGATCAGGCACTTGTAAGAACTTATACACGAAAACTGAATAGTGAAGTTGTAAAGAGTCGAGCGGTCAAGGCTGCTATCACTTACGGAATTTATACGCGTGGTATTAATTCCGAGTCTCCATTAACGGATTGTATAGAAGCGCTTTGTATGCTCAATGATAATGATTTGGAAGATGCGTTAAGATATAAGGCAAAAAAAGTCCGCCAATTCAACGAGAATGAACTAGCGGACACGATGGAAAAATCCATCAAGCGTTCCAGTAACTTAATGCTCATAGATAAAGATACCGGAGACATCATCTTTAACAACTAACTTTGTTATAGCATACAAAAGGCGAAAAGTAAAGCCGAATGCTCTAAGTTATGTTTTTTGATGTCTCCATATACTTAAGTATATGGGGGGTTATTATGAATCTTTCTAATTCTTTTAAATTGTTCCTAGTTGATCATGAATCATATTGTTCGCCTAAAACAATGATTTATTATCGTGAGAATGTACAGAAGTTTATTGATTATGTTACTATTGATCGGAACGTTTCTCTTCCTGATCTTGTCGATACGAACACGCTTTGCCGGGACGATGTTCTTTTTTATCTGTCCCAGCTCCGCAGCTCCGGTGTTAAGAACACGACAGTTAATACTTATTTTCGTGCAACTAAGGTATTTTTGAATTATTGCATTGATGAAGGTTATTGCTCATCGGATGTATTGCGTAAGATCAAGTTCCTTAAGAAAGATAATGATCCGGTTATTCCGCTTACTCAGGTGGAAGTTGATACAATTGATGGATTGTTTAATGAGCGTACTGAATCCGGACTCCGTAATCTTTGTATTGTTCATCTTATGCTGGATGCTGGATTTCGTTGTGGTGATGTTGCTTCTCTGAAATTTAGTAATATCAGTTTTTCCGGTAATTATCTTACTGTTAAGGGAAAGGGATCCAAGTTTCGGACAGTGCTCCTTTGTCCGAAGCTTAAGAAGATGCTTTCTCATTATCTGATCAAGTTTCGTGCTTATGATCCGAAAGATGATTATTTTGTGTTTGTCAAAGTTGGTTCTAATGAACCTATAACTTTAAATGTGATTAAGCAGCTGTTTGCCAGGATTAAGAAATCGAGTGAGATCGATCGGGTTCATCCTCACTTGCTCCGTCATACATTTGCAACATCGTATATTGTTGGTGGTGGTAATATAGAGTATCTTCGTTTAATGCTTGGTCACTCTGATTATGCAACAACGAAGATGTATCTTCATCTTGCCCAGGAATCGAAAATGTTGCATTCCGATATTTACAAGCTGGATCCTATCTTTTTTAAATCCGGTTATTAAGGAGGTTACAATGGTTGATAATGATTTTACGATTATGATTGATGAATATGTGGTTATCGATGTAATTGATGGCTTTGTTTATTACTGGTCGGAGTCAATGGCTGCATGTTTGATGTTCCTTCGTGTGAATTCGTCTTTGCATTCTGTTAAGCTCTTGCATATCTAATTTAAAAATGTATCTCAATTTTTGTGCCGGCAATTCCGGATCCGGATGCTGCAGCATGAATTTTGAGATACATTTATTTTTTGCAATAAAAAAACCCCCAACGAATCACTTTGTTCGTCAAGAGTTCTTTTCCTTATATGATTAAACTAATCGATAAAGAATAAATAGTGCGCGATCAGGGGTTCGAACCCTGGACACCCTGATTAAGAGTCAGGTGCTCTGCCAGCTGAGCTAATCGCGCTTATTTGCTTTGTTTTTGTTGTCTTTCCTTAAGACAAGAGTTATTATATAATAGGAATTGGAGAAATGCAAGCACTTTTTTCAATTTTTTTCAATTTTTTTAATTGCACATGCGAAAGGAACAATTTTATGGCAAAAGTACAGGATCGATTATTAAAATATGTCGCTTTTTGGACCACGTCCGATGAGGAGTCTTCCGTGACACCGAGCAGTGAGCGTGAGTTTGTTTTGGGAAAGGAATTAGAGCAGGAGCTGAAAAGTCTTGGACTCGAACGTGTTACCCTGACCGAACACTGTTATGTATACGGATTGCTTCCGGCTACACCCGGCATGGAGGATCGTAAGGCAATCGGTTTTATCGCACATATGGATACTGCACCGGATTACTCCGGAGAAAATGTGAAACCACAGATTATTGAGAACTATGATGGCAAAGATATCCTATTAAAAGGAAGTAACACCTATCTTAAAGTATCGGATTTTCCGACACTTAAGTCGCTCACTGGTCGCACGCTGATCACCACCGACGGAACAACACTTCTCGGCGCAGATGACAAGGCGGGCGTTGCTGAAATCATGACCGCTTTGGAACAGTTGATCGCGGAAGGAACTCCACACGGTGATATCTGGGTTGGTTTTACCCCGGATGAAGAGATCGGTGCAGGTGCGGATCTGTTTGACCTGGATTATTTTAAAGCCGAATATGCCTACACGGTAGACGGTGATTATGAAGGTGAGGTTGCTTACGAGAATTTTAACGCGGCAAGCGCTGACTTTATCATTCACGGTGTCAATGTGCATCCGGGCGAGGCAAAGGATATCATGGTCAATGCGGCTCTCCTTGCAACCGAAATTGTCTCCCGCCTTCCAAAGACTGAGACTCCGGCACACACTGCAGGACGCGAAGGCTTCTACCATCTGACCGACATGAGTGGCGATGTTGCCGAGGCAAGACTTTCTTTCATCGTCCGTGATCATGATAAGGATATTTTTGAATCACGACTGAATCTGCTCCGCACAATTGAGGTTGAGATCAATCAGGAATATGGAGCAGGAACCGTTGAACTTACCATCACACATTCCTATGAAAATATGCTCTCTGTAATCGAGCAGCATATGGATGTGATCGAGCGCGCACAGAATGCAATCCGCAAAGCCGGACTCGAACCAATCTCTCGACCGGTGCGTGGCGGTACAGATGGTGCAAGACTTTCCTTTATGGGATTGCCTTGTCCGAACCTTGGAACTGGTGGATATGGATTCCATGGACCTTATGAACATATTTCTGTCGAAGCGATGGAGACGGTGGTACAGATCATTAAATCAATTGCGACCGATTGACTTTTTGGGAAGTGATGAAATTGTAGTTGTTGATAGATTGATGCGTGCACGATAAACCTATGAGAAAACGCGTGGAAATACACTTAACAGTGTAGTCCACGCGCTTTTTATGTACCTATTATAGTTACTGCATATTCGCAAATAGTGCAGCAATTTCATCCGGGCTGAGTGTCTTGTTCGGATCGGAGAGATCTGGCATCGGCGGCTTCTCTTCTGCCGCTGGTTCCTCTACGATTGGTTCCGGCTCTACCGGTTTGTCTTCCTGCTTCGGAGCATCATCGGACATATTTGCGAACAACGCTGCAATCTCGTCCGGACTCATGGTTTTATTCGGGTCAGAGAGATCCGGCATCGGTGGCTTCTCTTCTGCCGCTGGTTCCTCTACGGCTGGTTCCGGCTCCACCGGTTTTGGTTCTTCCTTGACTTCTTCTTTTGGCGCATCTCCGGACATGTTTGCAAACAATGCAGCAATCTCATCCGGGCTCATCTTCTTATTCGGATCCGATAAGTCAGGCATCGGCGGCTTCTCTTCTACCACCGGCTCCTCTACAATTGGTTCCGGCTCTACCGGCACGGATGCCTCTACGACCGGCTCCGGTTCTGATGTCTGCCTGGTTGTGATCGCCGGTTCCTCATTTGCTTCAGGAATCTCTAAGTCTGCCAACACATCCTCTGCTGCCGCAAGATCGACCGCATCCGGATTGAGATCGTCCGGAATGTCAAGACCAGATGCATCCACATCCAGTGAATCCGGTACATCCAGACCTCCCATATCAGAAGCAACATCGAGCGAGCCCACTTCATCTGAATTCTCAAATACCGACATATCAACTCCAAGATCCGGTTCCGATACTGCCTCTGCTTCAAGCGGTTCATCCATCTTAGGAATTGTATCCTCCGCTACTACCGGAATCTCAGACTCAACCTTCTCTGCAGCCTTAATCTCAGGCTGCACATTTTCCACCGGCTTCTCTTCCGGCTGCGCAACATTTACCTGTGGCTGCTGTATATACGTCGGTGCAACCATCGGCTGCTGATAGTTCACGTTCTGTATCTGGTTGATTGCCTGATTCAGGCGCAACTCCATATCCTTCATCTGGATCAGCAGATCCTGCATCTTCACCTGAATACTCTGCTCATTCACTTCCTCTGTCTTCTTCTGCTCCGATACGATTTCATCCTTATAAGCAGACAGAAGCTTCGTAATATCCGCGATCGTACTGCTGCACTCCGTAAACTGTTCCATGACCTGCTCATTGGAATTAATGAGCGCCTCGGTATTCTCACGGTTTCGGTTGATGATCACCTTCGCGATACCCTTCTGCGCATTCACGATCTCCTCGGTCGGAACCTTTGCAGCTTTCTCAAGGTAATTGAGCTTGTCCTCAATCTCCTCAAAATACTTCTTTAACATCAGATATGATGCCTTTTCCGATTTGAAAACGCTGTCATACTGCTCCTCATTACGAGCGTCCTTCATTTCACGTAAAGCGAACAATCCGTTGATCACCACGTAAAGACATACAAGATCAATTACTGCAAGTCCCGCAATCACGAGATACATCTTCGAGTAATTGATCATTGCATACAACTCTGTACTCATAACGAAGGCAAATAAAAGCACCCCAAAAATTACCTGCATCCTTGCTTTTGAATCTTTGTTTTTCATATGACGCTTCCTTCCCGTACGCTATAATTATTTTAATATTTTACCATATTCCGCAAATTGTAACAACAACTTGATATGGAAGAAAAAAGCGTGAAAATACAAGTTCTTGTACCTTCACGCTCATTGGAAATGCTGTCATCACTTCCTGACAAAATCAACTTTATCACTATAATGTCTCTGCATGGATTCCCAATCCATGATGATGACATAAAACACGCTTCCGTACCGGTTGCTGTCCACAATTCTTCCATGATTCAGCACCGGAAGAAACGTCCCGTCCGCTCTGCGCATATGAAAATGAATATAATCATTGGAATGACCGCCTTCGATCTGTTCCCAGATACTGTTCTCTGTTGCCTCCTGCTCGTCCTCACGGATCAGGTTGCGAAAACTTCTCTTCGTATACTGAAACATCTCATCCATCGTCTTACAACCCGTCAGACGAAGCAACTCACTGTTGACAAAAAAGATTTCATCATCTATCTTGTCCGCCTTATAGATTATAAACGCACCCGGCAAATTCTCCGAGACATCCTTGAGTGCAAAGCCAAGCTGCTTGCGATTTTCCAGCCGTAAGCCCTCCCGGTAAGCCATACAACCATTTTTGCCGCGAAGCTTCACCTCATATAGTGCAACATCCGCATAATACATCAACTGCGCACGATCCTTCGCATACACCGGATACTCCGCATATCCGAGCGAAATGCAAAACGTATGCTCCTCCTCTTTATAGGAGAAACACTTCGGCATCTTCGTAAACTCCTGTATCAGTTCCTTGATCTCTTCATAGGAACAATCTGGCAGGAAAATACAGAATTCATCTCCGCCGTTTCTTCCCAGCACTGCTTTTTCACGGAAAAAGCGCTGCATACTTTCTACCAGACACTGCAATGCTTTGTCTCCCGCTGCGTGCCCATAAATATCATTGATCAGCTTAAAATCGTCCACATCAAGCAGCGCAATGATACAGTGTTTTGTCGGATTCTGCTTCATATACTGCTCAACCAACTCCTCAAATCCCTGCCGGTTATAAATTCCGGTCAGGGAGTCTGTGATCGCAAGCCTTTTTAAATTTCTTCGGTGTTCATCGAGGTTTAACAGAGCCGCCGTAAGTCCGGTGAGAAGAAGCACAATCAAAGCACCTCCACAAGTCACAACCACCAAATAATGATTGTTCACCCATCCATTCTTTGGCATAATCTCAAGCTTCCAGAGTTCGCCTCCCATATTAAAGGTGTAAGCTTCCGGATGATCCAGCTCACCTCCCGAACTGTATACCTCTTTGTAGGTCTTGTTCCACGGTGCAACCGTCTTCGAAACTCTGTACTGATAACCAAAATTGGACAATGCCTTCACCGAATCAGAAAAAATATCCGGCACTCGAATAATCACAATCGTAAATCCCCAGAAATATTCCTTCCCGTTCTCATCCTCAAGATACGCTGGGTTACGGATGGCAATTCCGGAACCGCCCTGCTTTAATTGAAACGATTCCTGCAGAATCAAAGTATGATTGTCTCTTGCATAACGCGAGAGTTCTCCTCGGTCTTTGTCATGAATCAGATCTATTTTACCGGCCTCGTTTCCGGTTTCCGGATAAATATCCGTCACCACACCATCCGGTGCAATCTGAATACTTTGAATGGAATCGGTCAGCATATCTCCTGCCACTTTGTCAAAGTGATTGATTTTGCCATCTTCGCTGATCAGAATCTGCTGCAGCGTATCGGTAATCCCGATTCCTTCCATAATATCCGCTTTCATTCTCTCCGCATAAGTCATTGCATTGAGTCTCGCCTTGGTCATGTTCTGTGTCTTCTGCTCACGCTCAATGCCATATATCGTAGCGGCAAGTGCACATACACCAAGCAGAAACACAATGATCGGAATAATATACTTTTTCTTTGTGTTACGCATTTACTTTCACTTCCAATTTTATAAAACTTCTCTGAGCGTGCTCGAATTTCGAGCGGCTCGTCTCATTCTCCTGCTTTTGTCTTGCCCGAGTCATCGCGTCTGCCCCTTTTTCCTGCTTCTATTTTCGTAGTCTGTCCTGCATAAAAAAGGCAGGCAACGCCCCATCATACAATGGTAGCATTCCCTGCCTTCCTTTATGCAACTGGCTATCATTTTACAGACCCTATAGCTTTGCGTCACAGTCTTTCAGCTGCTTTGCTCAATATTCATGCTTTTTTAATATGGTCTATTATAGCCTTTTCGCTTAAACAATGTCAATTTTTTCTGCCGATTTTACATTGATTTTTCTTTGATACAATAAGCGATTCTATACCTCATTCTTTGTGATCACTTCGCGATACCATTTTGCAGAATCCTTTAAGATGCGCTCACCTGTCCGGTAATCCACATACGCCAGACCGAACCGCTGCGAATAGCCTTCTGACCACTCGAAATTGTCCATCAGTGACCAGTAGAAATATCCACGGATATCCGCGCCATCCTCGATTGCTTTCTGTAACTGTCTGAGATAGCGTGTCTCAAAATCAATACGTCCACTATCGTGAATTTCTCCATCGAGCGCGATCGTATCCAGGCATGACACGCCGTTTTCCGTAATGTAGATCGGCTTGTGATAGCGCTCATACAGGAATTTCGGTCCCCAATAGAGGCATTCGGGCGTAATCGGCCATCCGGTCGCTGTCGTAGGATATCCTGTATAACGCGGCACCGTTACCGGCTTTCCATCCTCGCCCATCTTTACCATCCAACCGTTATAAATATTCTGTCCGTACATATCGATTGGTTCCGAGATCAGCTTCATATCTTCCTTCGTAATCTTCGGAAGCTCAGAATAAAATCTGCGAAGCGCTGCCTCCGGATAGCTGCCAAGCAATACCGGATCCGACCACCACGCAACATTCCATGTCCAGTTGCTGTCCTCCGGAATATCAAACATTACCTGTCTTGCAGCTTCCACATCCTCCGGCTTGTCCGATGCTGGATACGGCATTCCGCAAGTCGGCGCAAATCCAACCTGAACACCAGGAGCCGCATATTCCCTGATCATCTGCACCGCGCGTCCGTGCGCCTTCAGCACATTATGCGACATTCGTAACGTCTCTGCCACGGAGCAGTGATAACCCGGTGCATGAATGCCATGCAGATAACCCAGACCGATAAAGCACTGCGGCTCGTTGATCGTGAAAAAGTACTTCACACGATCACCGAAGTTCTTCGCGATCACTGACGCATAATTTCCGAACCAGTCTACGATCTCATCGTTCATCCAGCCGCCTCTCTGATGAAGTGCCTCCGGCAGTTCCCAATGATAAAGCGTAATATATGGCTCAATCCCATTTTCCAGCAATGTATCGATTAAATCTGAATAAAATTTCAGCCCCTTCTTATTAACCCGGCCCACACCGTTTGGAATCACTCTGCTCCAGTCGATCGAAAAGCGATACGCAGGAATTCCCATCTCTTTCATCATTTTCACATCGTCTTTGTATCTATGATAATGATCACAGGCAACATCCGGGTTCTGTCCACCGTAAATTTTTCCCTCCTGATGGGAAAAGGCGTCCCAAATGTTTCTGCCCTTGCCATCTTCATTTACAGCACCTTCAATCTGAATTGAGCTGGTTGCTGCTCCCCATACAAAATTATCTGGAAATCTACTCATTGTAACCTGCCTCCTCCGTTTCATGTGCCTTTATTCTAGCTTCTCATTCCATTTATTTATATAAATAATTTTTGATTTGTACCAATTATTTTATGTTATAATAACTGAAACGATTGTGAAATTCCGCTGATCGAATTTCGCAAATATGCATTTGAATGAACGAAGGAAATTCATCTATGGGAATCGAAAAAGAATTGAATTACCGCCTGTTTTATCAGCGGGAAGAAATGCTGGAACATGTCGGATATGAAGAAGAATACCGGCTTTACCACGCTGTCGCCACAGGCAACATTGCCTTAGTGGAAGAAATTGCCAAAGACTATATGAAGCCGGATGCATCCGGCAACGAAAACAACGGAGTTCTCTCTAAGGATCCGCTCCAAAACACGAAATACCACTTTGTGATCTTTACGGCTTTGATCACAAGACTCTGCGTCGAATATGGTATGCTCCGCGAGGAAGCCTACACTCTCAGCGATCTCTACATCAACAAGATCGACCTGTGTAACAATTCGTCTAAAATCCTCTATATTCAGGGAGAGATGCTGCTCGACTTTACCAGACGTATGGCAGAATTAGAGAAGAAAACGCCTTTTTCCCTGCCCATTCTGCATGCAATCGATTACATAAGTCAACATCTGCATGATGATCTCTCGCTTCGTACCATCGCAGATGTCTTAAACCTGAATCCATCCTATCTTTCTCATTTATTTAAGAAAGAAACCGGATCCACTCTCAAAGAATATATCAAAAGGAAGAAGATCGAAGCTGCGAAGACCATGCTTCTATACTCCGAAATGAAGCCTTCCGACATTGCAGAATACTTAAATTTTTCCTCGCAAAGCTACTTTATCGCCTGCTTCAAGGAAGCGACCGCGCAGACGCCACGTAAGTTCCGCCAAAGCCATTATCAGACAACGGATTCCGGTACTTCGCGCCTGAAATAAAATACTAATTTTCAAATTTAATGACTACATTTCCGGAATGTTCCACATCACTTGCGGTGCGGATTGCCGTCTCCAACCGATCCAGAGAAAACTCATGTGTGATGATGTTTTCTAAATTCCATTTTCCGGATGCCATCATCTCCTGCACATCGTATACATCTTCCGGCATATAGCCGCCGGATCCGATGATACTCTGCTGCGCATATGTCATGTGCAGCAAATCTATCGATCGTGGCTTATTGTTGACTGCCACAGATACAAACCGGCTTTCAATCTTGCCCATACGCAGGAAATCGTCCAGAATACTCTCTGCACCGGCAGCATCCAGCCAGCAGTCAATATCTGCCGTCTCTCCCGACAGCGCATGCGCATTGCCAAAATACGATTTCGCTTTCTCCCCAAAATTTTCCCTGGAAGGATTGCAGGTCGCAAAGCCAAGATTTTCAGCTAACTTCAAACGGAAATCCGAATGATCGCACACCATCACTTTATCCATTCCAAAATGCCGGAATGCAACTGCTGCCGCAATACCGATCGTGCCGCAGCCGAACACAACGGCGTTCTGTCCCGCAATGTAACGCTTTGATCCATTCGCGTCCGGAATCATGCCACGTCTTGCTGCGCGGCAACCGACTGTAAATGGCTCGATCAGGCTCGCCAGTTTATCCGAAATGCGCGCATCCACTGCATACAAAGAATGATTTCTCTTCGCATTCGGGATCAGAATGTATTCTGAAAATCCGCCGATCGTTCCAGCCCGCTTCGTATCATCCTTCGCATAACGCGGATACGGATAAACGCGCTCTCCTACCTGAAAATCCTTAACGTTTTTCCCGACCTTAACCACTCTTGAAATGGTCTCATGTCCAAATTCACCTCCAACCGTCACCTTATGTCCGGTGTTCGGTCCATGCGTAAACACGGCAACATCCGTTCCACAGATGCTGGAATACAGGTTCTGTACAAGAACATCGTTGTCTCCTACCTCCGGCATCGGTAATTCTCTGATCTCAACATCTTCTTTTCCTAAATAAATTCCTGCTTTCATGATTACTCCTTATTGTTAAACATCAGCCATGCAAAATTTGTCTTTGGCAAATTATAGAGTGGGTAATTGATTCCCATTCCAACTAATCCAATGATACCAATAATAATGCCCAAAATAAAGGTAAACGTTGTTCCGCTTCCGATTACTTTCATGGAAAAGCACATGCCGACACCTGTGATGAGCGCGGTAATGATTCCAAATGTATAAGTGAAGATGGTTGCCGGAAGCTTTGCCTTCGCATCTAATTTGCGAAGTGCTACTACCTTAGAAGTATCCTTCGGTGCATATTCATTTGCAAGCTGCTCTGCATAAATTTTGTCTGTATTCATAATGAAAACCTCCTGTATTTGATGCACTCATTATACAGGAGGTTTCCTATGACTCTGAACAACACAAACGATCATTTGTGTTGCATCATAAATTATGATTTTAATTTTACCGATATTTTTTCATCATATCAGTAATCGGTTTGATATACCAGAATCCGGTATTTTTCCACTGTGTCATTCCACTGTCCGTTGTCCTTGGTTTCAAGTATTTTACTGCAATACTTCCATAGGCAAGCTGCGTTGCAGGTGAAAATGTATCATTTGTGCACCATGCCATCCAGCCGATATGGAACTTTTTGCATGCCTTAAGCTTAAATTCTAAAATATCTATTGCCAGCTTAAAATTCTTTGGGTTCTTTCCCAGATCATATGCATTCTCATAATTTGAAAAACCAGAGGTCGGATCCATACAGGTACTCACTTCGGTACGAACAAAAGATACCCCATATTTTTGGCATAATTCGTACGGCTCTTTGAGCCATACATCGTAATACCAGTCTGCAGGATCATCATACATATTATCCTCATAACTTCCGTCTTTGTGAATCGTGATGACCGGTTGCTTTAATTCTTTGTTTTGATAATGATTGATCGCAGGAATCACGAGATTTCCCAAACGGACGGCATCCACACGGACATTATCGTATACACCCGGTTCTATGGTGATGGTTTTCGTTCCTTTCGGAATAACAGCTCTTGCATAAGTATCTGTTGTTTCCTGAATCCCCAGCTTCTTTCCGTCTGCACAAATATCAATCAGGATTTCATGATCACCGTAAGGATTTATCACCCCTTCCTGCGCGCCCACATAGATATTCTGCTTATCAAAACCTTCCTTAGACACAAACGTCATCTTACCTGTCTCTGTAGAAATAATACTCGGAAGATAAACCGGAAGAACCGGATCATATACCTCGCCTTTTTCGGTATCAATGCCTACAATTGCATAATCTCCGATGTTTTCTGGTCTTCCGTCACTGTGCGACGCAATATTGATTCCATGCTTTGCACATGCTTCCGGAAAATAATTCATACCGACATCTTCAACCAGACATACGGCATCCTTTTGATATTTCCAGATTGCATCCGCATAGGAATTATTGACAGCACAATATTTGTCCATATCAGGCGTTCCATCTGCATGAAAGACAATTGCCGGTTCTGCTTCTAACTCATACATGATCGCACTGTTTGGCAGATCCGCATATCTCTGTGCGATCAAAGCCATGTAACGTTTCACCATCTCGCTTGTCTGCGGATCCGATAGCCAGCTATTATCATAAAAAATGTTTTTCGCATGTTTTACATCATGTCCTGGAACTTCGGAGTAACTAAGCATCAAGGAAACATTATTCTTCATACACCAGCTTACAATCTCATCCAGCACCTGAAGTTCTGTTACGTTAATCTGATCTACATTGGAGCCTTTCGACAAATAACTCAGAGAATACATGAGACGTATACAATTCATTCCGTTTACTGCCTGAAAATTAATTTCTTCCTCGGTCACATAATCGGAAGTCAGGCCGCCGGAGTACACATCATTTACATCAATGTCTGCACGGTAATTGTTGATCTGACCTCTGTTTTCCATAATGACTCCGCTAAGCATAGGAAGCTTTTTATTATCTATAGATTTTAATTTTGTTTTCTTTACAATATTATCTGTAATAATTGTCTTATCATAATGATTGTTTTTTACCAGCTTATCATAACTTACATATTGAGAATTGTGCATTCGCTTCTTTTGCACCGCTGTTGGTGCAATCTTTTTCGTTCCCTTTTTCTGCACTACAATTTTCATATCGATTTTGCGGTTCAGTGTATCTTTCACCGTAATAGTTGCGACTCCTGACTTCTTTGCAGTGACAATCCCCTTTTTGTTTACACTCGCGATCGATGCAAGATTCGATGAATAGCTTTTCGGTGTTGCCCATGCTAGTCGCAGCCGGTAAGTTTCACCCACTTTCATCGTCCGGTTCGATTCTACCCACTGATATTTGCTATCGCAGAAACAGGGTTCACATACCGACAACTTACATTTGTATTTTTTCCCCGAAACATTGGCCGTAATGACTGTATCACCATAAGATTTTGCAGTAACCTTACCTTTCGATGTAACGGTTGCGATCTTGGTGTTAGAACTGCTCCATTTGATCTTCTTTTTGGTATTCAAATGAAAAACATAAGTATCTTTTAACCCAAGTCCCACACTTTCTTCTAACCCCAGACGATTGGAAGCTTCCGTTACCGTAACATTGAGCAGAGAACCATCTATGCCAAAAGCACCCAATAGTAATACTGCGATCAACATAAAACTGATCCATTTTTTCACATTTTTCATACACGAATCCTCCTTTTAAACTATAAAATAATTTTATCAAAGGACTCTTTGGGTTTGGTGTGCAACTCTGCCCACTATTCGTGTCTACGAATAAAAAGAATAATATATTAGTCTTATCTTGATAAAATCAGCGAATAAGACTAACATAGAATAAAATTAATGGATAAATGGAACAAAGCAACAAAAGGAGTATAAAAGTGGTTAATTGTATCATCGTCGGACTTGGAGGCTTTATCGGAGCTGTAATACGTTATCTGATCGGACTGATTCCCGTCAGTCCCCAGAATGGTTTCCCAATCAAGACCCTGCTGATTAATATCTTAGGCGCATTTGTAATTGGTCTGGTGGTCGCTTTTGGGGCAAAAAAGGAATGGAATCCGCAGTTAATTCTGTTTTTGAAGGTCGGAATATGTGGAGGATTTACGACTTTTTCCTCCTTTGCTCTTGAGACAAATCAACTGATCGAGCGAGGTGCTCCATGGAGTGCCGCCTTGTATGTTATCCTCAGTGTCGTTGGCGGCTTGGCCGCAGTCTATGCCGGATTAGGTCTTATTGGTAAATAACAAAAAAATTGGGGCAGGTCACACAGACCTGCCCTCGTTTATTCCCACTATTTATTATCCTGCAGCACATGCTCAATCATATCCGAATCGAATGTGCCTGAACGGATCATGGCGATTTCTCTGGCAAATGGCTCGTAGCTCTTTTTGTTGTTTTCCGGATCTTTGATGTACGGTGATTCCAGTATCTTGGGAACCTCTTCAAAATCCGGATGATTCATGATGTACATAAGTGCATCAAAACCGATCTTTCCGAATCCAAAATTCTCATGTCTGTCCTTGGCAGCTCCGGGCTCGTTTTTGCTGTCGTTCATATGGAACACCGCAATCTGATCCTTGCCGATAAGTTTATCGAACTTCTCCATCACGCCATCAAAATTATGTATGATGTCATAACCGGCATCACTGGTATGACAGGTATCAAAGCATACCCGAAGCTTGTCATTACAACTTACACCATCGTATATCTGTGCCAGTTCCTCAAAGTTTCTGCCAATCTCACTGCCTTTTCCCGCCATCGTTTCAAGCGCGATATTACATTTTGTATCCGCTGTCAGAACTTCATTCAGTCCCTTTACGATGCTTGCAATTCCAATATCCACACCCGCTCCCACATGTGAGCCAGGATGTAGAACGATCGTCTGTGACCCCATAGCTGTCGCACGATCAATCTCCTTCGCAAGAAACTCCACAGCAATCTCATATGTAGCCGGATTCACAGTATTTGCAAGATTTATGATATATGGAGCATGCACGACAAACTCATTGATTCCGTGCTCAGCCATAAGTGCATGTGCCTCTTCGATTCTTAATTCTGATATTTCTTTTCTCCTCGTATTCTGAGGAGCACCGGTATAAAGCATGAATGTATTTGCTCCAAATGATACGGCATCCCTGACCGAACCAAGCATCATTTCTTTTCCTGACATGCCAACGTGGCATCCTAATTTCAACATCGTGTTTGATCTCCTTAACAGTTATATTCTTTCAAATCTTTCATACTTGCATAGAAAGGCCTCTTCTCTCACTTTGTATATACATAGTATATACAAAAATCCTTTTGATACCTATATTATATCAAAAATTACGAGGAGATGCATGTATTAATCAGCGTTTCCCTAGCTTAAAGGCCGTAGACATTAAGTGATAAACATGATACATTTATGGAAAAGAGAGACGTATAATCTTCTCCATATTTATGGGTAAAATAAATATGCAGGATTTCGCAAGATTCCAATGATTAAGAAAGTGCAGAATGCCACTGCGCCCACAGCTAGGTAGCCCAGATAATAAAAATAGTTTCGCAAACGCCTAATAACAGCATCAGTCAAAGGAGGGATCGACGAATGAGACAACAAAAATTGAAACAACGGAAATCAAAACAAAGCAAATCATTAGCAAAAATCCTGACCTTGGGGATTGCCGTAGCTACGGTCGTGTCATCCATGAGTGTACCTGGTGGATTGCTCGCACCGGAAACGGTATACGCGGACGACAACACCGGGACGGCAGAGCCCGGAGATCAGGGCACAGAGCCACAGGAGGAAACAATTCAGTTTGAAGTGAGTATATGGCCAAACGATAGCGCTACCGTATATGTTATGCAGGTGACAAATCTGGTAGATACTGATACGATGAGCTATCAGTATAGTATCAATGGCACAGATTATTACTCATTGCAGACACTTCAGACGCAGAAGACATTTGGCGCCAATCAGACGGTTGATCTTCACGTCAGAAAGGTCGGATCAGGCGATAAGATTTTGGCAGCTGGCAATCGTGAGATCACAACTCCGCGCGCCAGCGACGTTCCGACGATTTCCGGTGCTAACAAGTTTTCGGACCGCACGGAGGTGACGATCACAGCGACCACCGGTGCGAGCATTTATTACACAACAGATGGTACAGTGCCAACAAATGGATCGCAGAAGTACAATACACCGATTACGCTGACAGAGACGACTACGATCCGGGCGATTGCGATAGAAGATGGTCATATCATGAGTGATATGGTCGGGATGGCATTTACGAAAGAATCATCCGGCGGCAGCAGTTCGGGTGGGGACACTTCCGGGGGCAGCAGTTCCGGAAGTAGCTCGGACAGTGGCAGCTCCGGCAGCAGTTCGTCAGGCGGTTCCACCGACAGCGGATCTGAAACTGCTCCGCCACAGGAGGATAACAAGGACAAGACTACGACTAAGACTAAGACCGAAACCAGAGAAGATGGTACAGTTGTGACCACGACTGAAATCCGGGCAGAGGACGGTTCCGTACAGATCAGGACCGAGATCAGAAATGAAAAGACAGGAATGAATATCGTGGTCAATGTATCGAAGAATGCCAAAGGGAAGATTACTTCAGCTACCGCAGAAATTCTTGATAGAGGTTTTGGCAATGTGAAGATCTCCGGGGAAGCACTTTCAGAGATCGTAAAGGCAGCAGGCACGAAGAAGGTAAAGACCACAATCAAGATGCTCACGAAAAACGACTGGGTCATCCGGGAAGTGACGGTCAATGTAAATACGCTTCTGAAAAGAACCGTGAGACCTAAAAAAATGAAGATCATTGAGATAGATCCCGAAACAGGTGAGAAGCTTGTAGTCAGTAAAATGCCTTTCAGGGTAGCGGCAGATGGAAGCGTTGAACTGGATCATAATGAGCTGGGCCACGGAACCTATGAGTTAGTGACAGCCGACGAGGAAGAAGCACTCACGAAACAGATACTGCGGTCGATCAAAGCCACGAAACAATCAGCCACTATCCGCGAGAAGCAGGGGACGTACTTTTGGTTTGAGAAAGGGGTAAACTGGTACAATGTTGATAAAGTGACTTTTTCGGTTCTCAATCCGGATGTGGCGCGCGTTAGCTCAAATGGCAGGATCACGGGGCTGAAGCCCGGAAAGACAGTCGTCAAGGCGGTTGTCAGACTGGAAAACGGTCAGTCAAAGGTCATAAGAATGCCCGTAACCGTAAATAAGAAGAAGTAGCAGCTGTTGGAAATACGTTACTGGAATGAGGCACGAGTGAACAGTAATGGGATGACGGAATCTGGCTGACAAACACCCCCCCTGGGGCTTGTGGTTTTTCAGTGCTATGGTAAAGTAGGTACAGAAAAATCGAAGTCTCCGGGGGGAATTTTTATGCACATGGCAGATGCGCTGGTCACTCCGGCTGTGGCAGGTACGATGTATGCTTGCTCGGCGGCAGTGGTAGCTTATTCAATAAGAAAAGTACGGCTAGAAAATGATCCGAAGAAGATACCACTTATGGGTGTGATGGGAGCATTTGTTTTCGCAACGCAGATGATTAATTTTACGATTCCGGGAACCGGATCGAGTGGACATCTGTGCGGTGGTATGCTGTTGTCCGCACTGCTCGATCCATCTGATCCACTTTTTCTGCCATAGGCATCCTCCTTCTCCCTGAAATAAAAAATCCGCCCAGATTAGAACCTAATCTAATCTGAACGGAATACTCATTCAGGCTTGTTATTTTCCAAGCAGAAATATTTTTAATCATTGCCCTTTTGTTAGCTACACTAGCTGTTAGCAGAAAAACAACAAAAAAACGGCAATGATTTTTCTACCCTTCCTGTAAATCCATGTCAAAATAAGAAAACTGAAAATCATCTAAGTTAAGCACCTCTCGCTGACAAATGAGTGACATTGTCACCCTGAGGGTTCAACCATTCCGTTCCTACGAATTCATATTTATGGCTACCATTCTCATTTAGCAATGCAGTAATGATAACACTGTTTTCTTATTAGATTACTTATATTCCAAGGGATTTAATAACTGTTATATTTTATTATCAAATATCTCTCAATC